>Ga0123353_10000046_pt1 | contig 134232 bp, 126 predicted proteins | sample TergutLab28metaG_3_FD_92763 | JGI IMG/M metagenome (GOLD analysis project Ga0123353, IMG submission 92763) | Labiotermes labralis P3 segment gut microbial communities from Petit-Saut dam, French Guiana - Lab288 P3 | ecosystem: Host-associated > Arthropoda: Insects > Digestive system > Gut ... | reverse complement strand
CCTGAGAGGGTGATCGGCCACACTGGAACTGAGACACGGTCCAGACTCCTACGGGAGGCAGCAGTAGGGAATATTGGGCAATGGAGGAAACTCTGACCCAGCAACGCCGCGTGAAGGATGAAGGTCTTCGGATTGTAAACTTCTTTTATAAGAGAAAAATAACTGATTGTATCTTATGAATAAGCCCCGGCTAACTATGTGCCAGCAGCCGCGGTAAGACATAGGGGGCAAGCGTTGTCCGGAATCACTGGGCGTAAAGAGTGCGTAGGCGGTTTATTAAGTTGATGGTGAAATCCTGTGGCTCAACCACAGAACTGCCATCAAAACTGATTAACTAGAGTGTGGGAGAGGAAAATGGAATTCCTAGTGTAGCGGTGGAATGCGTAGATATTAGGAGGAACATCGGCGGCGAAGGCGATTTTCTGGAACACAACTGACGCTGAGGCACGAAAGCGTGGGGAGCAAACAGGATTAGATACCCTGGTAGTCCACGCCCTAAACGATGGATACTAAATGTGGGAGGTATCGACCCCTCCCGTGTTGCAGCTAACGCGATAAGTATCCCGCCTGAGTAGTACGATCGCAAGATTGAAACTTAAAGAAATTGACGGGGACCCGCACAAGCAGAGGAGCATGCGGTTTAATTCGTCATTACGCGAAAAACCTTACCAAGGCTTGACATTGGATGCATAGTATGGAAACATATGAAAGAATAGCAATATTTCATCTAAACAGATGGTGCATGGTTGTCGTCAGCTCGTGTCGTGAGATGTTGGGTTAAGTCCCGCAACGAGCGCAACCCTTGCTTTTAGTTGCCACCATTAAGTTGGGCACTCTAGAGGGACTGCCGTAGATAATACGGAGGAAGGTGGGGATGACGTCAAATCATCATGCCTCTTACGCCTTGGGCTACACGCGTGCTACAATGGCTACTACAAAGAGATGCTAACCCGCGAGGGGGCGCCAACCTCAAAAAAGTAGTCTCAGTTCAGATTGCAGTCTGCAACCCGACTGCATGAAGTAGGATTTGCTAGTAATCGCGAATCATCACGTCGCGGTGAATGCGTTCTCGGGTCTTGTACACACCGCCCGTCACGCCATGGGAGTTGGTAGTGCCCGAAGTCGCTGAGCTAACCCGTAAGGGAGGCAGGTGCCGAAGGCAAGACTGATGACTGGGGTGAAGTCGTAACAAGGTAGCCGTACCGGAAGGTGCGGCTGGATCACCTCCTTTTAAGAGAAGCTGCATTGGCAGCAAACTTAAAGTCGACTGTGTAACGCTCGTGTCTGGTTACTCTAGACACGAACACAACACTGAAATTAAAAAACATGAAAGTGAAAGCCTTTCAACTAAACAAGAATCCTCTAAAAAACCAAAATATAAAAACTATTAAGTTGTGCTGGTTCAGCAAAACAAAAATCACTCGTAGGAGTGATTTTTGTTTGTTTTCCCGCTTGACAAAACTCCGCAATATGGTACAATTAACCCATTATGTTACGGGAGAAGAAATTAATGGCAACTGAAGACGCTAGGCTTGAGTATGACACAATGGTGGACGGGGCTATAACCGAGGCCAAGAAGAATGATGTTATATCCTGTATAAAGGTTGAGGACGCAATTGGTCGTCCGATGAACAATGATAAGAAGAGATATATCAACGAAGCGCTGAAAAAAGGCATAGAAACCGCCGGCCAGCTTTTAAGAGGGGCATATGCCATTCAGGCAGACTATGAGCGGATAGAAGTTGCTATCTCCGAACTCAACAGAGTGGCTTGCGAGGCGATACCAAAAGGGATTACGTCTCTTCAGAGTATAGAAACGAGTGCATTGTATAACGTCATATTAGATAAAGAAAACTTTGCTGCGTTTGCTAAGTTTTACTTGGGCGACCTTGGTGTAGGAAGGATTAAAGATATTGAGTATGTTGAAGTTAACAAAATTAATCCAAAAAAACCAAGTAAGTTTGAAATCAGGTTTACGGCCGAAAAAACGGCAGCGCCGCAGGAGTCCGCCGCAATGTTAAAATAATAAAAGTTCCTCTTGACAATATTAATAAATTTGATATACTAATATTAGCAATAAAAAGGAGATAAGATAATGGCAAAACTAAATTTAGACGACATATTGACAGAAGAAAGAAAACAAGCGTATTTAAAAGACTTTGTGGGTAAAGGCATACAAAAAATTGATGCCGTTGTACAGCGGATTTCTGCCATTCACCCCGATGCGGATGTTACCTTAATAATTGCATCTAAAATTGAGAAGCCCAAGTTATATACAGGACATCTTATTGTTGACGGGCAGGACGTTTCTCCAAGAGCAAAAAAGGGTTTTTCGCCCACAGGCACAATGCTGTCTGTAATTTCCGGCCAAGAACTGGCAAGTGAAAAGCCCGGACAATTACGTAAGGCTTCGCTTATAGATGAAAACACTGCTATAATGGCAATAGCATCACAAGATGCTGCGGGCATAAGGCTGGAGTATTACAACCCGCACATACAAAGACAGTTGGAGGAAGGCACTAAGGTGGCTGGTATGTTGCAAAGCATATTCCAGCCGGCAGTGTTTCTTGAGTACATGAGAAAACAAAACCTTATAGAAAACGGGAAGGCGGCTAAGGAAGTAATGGGCAGGCCTGTAGGCGCCAAGGATTCGGCGGACATGGATGGCGGTAAGTTCAGGCAGCACATAAGAGACCAAGGAAAAGCAGAGGGCCTAAAAACTCCGGGTGTAGAAATTTCAACATATACAACCACCAAGCTTGGTGACAAGTCATCACTTACATCAAGCACGCACCTGCCTAAAAGATAAAATCAGCATACAAATTGATATAATTCTTACAATAAAAAGCGTGGAGAGTTGGAGCATGAAAGAAAGAGGTTTACCGCCTTATAAAGAAGGTTTGGAGATTATGGAAAGATTTTCTATTCCCAGGCATGAATACAATGAGCGGCTTGAAAATCTTACGGCCGAAGAAACACGGGCAGGCGGAATGGACCTTTGCGTTAAAAAGTTGGAATATGACCTGGGTAAGGCCAAACAAGAAGAATGGTTTAACACCGAAATTGAACCGGGGCTTACCAGACGGGATTTTATTTTTGACGCTCTAGACGCCGAAAAAGCAGAGAAGAAAGACTTTGAATATGAAAAAGTGTTGGAAAACGCATGGAAAACCAATGAGGCATGGCGTACCGAGGTTCATAATACATTTTATCCGGAGGAGGACAGGCTGGAGTATTTAGCCAAAGAATACCAAAAGCAATCCGGGCTTATATATCTAGCCGAGCTTAAGGCGGAAATAGAGCGTAGGCAGGCAAAAGGCGAGCCTATAAAAATAACTTATGGTACAAATGCTAAAGGAGAAAAGATTTATTATTACCCTGTGGAAGACGAAGTAAAGGCTAAGCTGGCAGCCGATAAGAATGCAAGGCTGTTGCGCTCAAGCAGGCGCAACGAACCCAAAGTAACGCCGGTAGAAATTCCTGAAGGCGTAAAACTTGCAGACGACGAACCCAACAGTAAAGACGAAAGAGGAACCGAGCCTAACTGGGACAGTATGAAACGTCGTTAAAAAACACCCATGCCGGGTGTTTTTTTAAAAACCCTATTGACTTTTGTTTTCATATTGGTATAATAAATGCATAAATTCATCAGGAGAAATAATTATGATTAGAGTAGAGTTTGCTACATACGACGGTGCGGTGCTGGTAGTTAAAAAGGGCAAAGTAACGCTGTCTGAAAAAGACCATATAAACGGGTTGAATATTGAAGCAACCGAAACGGGAGTTTCGTTTGTTTTGCATAACAACACGCGTGTAGTAATAGGGAGTAACAGCATATTATACCCGCTTATGGATTCTGTTATGGGAGAGGGCAAAAAAACGTGCGCGCTGGCTTCGTGCCCGGAACTGGAACATAGTTACCTTAAGGAAAAAGAAAACGGTTATAGCCACAACCTTTTGTCCGAATTGCATCTGGCTAAAGACCGCAACAACAATATAGAAGTTAGTATGTTTGGCCCAAGCAACGGCAAGAATATTGACATTGACAAAGGCTGTCGGGTTATTGTTAGGGCAGGCAAAGTGCCGGCAATAAGCCGGGCTGTAACCGAATGGCTGGCTATGAGCGGGCAGGCGCTTGCTCCGCTGACAAAACTGGGAAAAGCTGCAGAAACTGTGGCCGGTGTTAAAGAAAGAAATTGGGCTGGGTTGAACTCGGCAAAAGTTATTGCAGATTGCAATGTGGTAAGAGAGTCAATGGGATTAAAGCCAATAAGCACAAAAAACAATAAAGAGGAACATACAAGTGGCACTACAAACTTCAGCTTGTCCAATGTTATAAATAAAGCTATTGATGAAGCCTTAGGCACCAAAAAAGTGCGTGTAAATGGGAATGCCGCAATTGTTGAATCTAAAAACGACTACAGTAAAGGCACGCTTGACCCGGGATTTGACGCACCGGACTGCATGAGCCGTAAAGCATAAACAACAAAAAAACAGCCAACAGCTGTTTTTTCTTGCTCGGCTAGCCGACACCGAAGGTGGCGTAAAGAAGCAATCCTCAGTCGTCTGCGACGACAGCTCCTTTCTTAAAGGAGCCTACACCCCGCACCCCTCCGTAGCGAGGGGAATTTTATTTTAGTGTTAAATTAACAATTAAGTTGCTCTGCCATCAGCTTGCTCTCACTCACCGCTAGGCTGATATCCGCAGGCGCAGCCGGCTTGGTTTTATAATAACCTAATGCCATCATTTTTTCCCACATTGTATATTGGTCGGCAAAAATCTCCTGCTGATGAGCAATAAGCAATGCCCGCAGCTTGGGGTCGGAAGTTTCGGTTATCATGGTGGTGTACTGCCCGAGCGCATATTTCTGATATCCTAATATGTCCTGACACATATCCTTGTCTGTTAGGTTAAGGTGTTGTTTGTTTTGCATATTCTGCTCCTTTATTTGTTTTGTGCTTCAAGCATTTTTTGAATTGCCAAAAAATGTTGTTTGTACGTATTTGCCAGCTTATGCGAAAAGGTTTTTAAGTCTTCGTCGCCGAAGCGGTGTGCATAATGGGCTGCTTTTTTGTTTCCGTTGTATTCGCCCATAAGCAGGGCGCTCATCACTTGCAGGTCTTTGCTTGTTAATTTCTGCGGCATTGGTTACTCCTTTTACTTTTTAAGGAGTATGGACAAGTGGCGGAGAATTATACCAAAAACCTTTTATACAAATTTGCATTTACCTATTGACTTTTTGTGGGGGGGGGGCGCTATACTATAGTTGCAAACAAAAAGGAGAAAAGATATATGGAGTTAATGGATTGGTATGATGCTAATCGGGGAAAATTTGAAGAGGTCAAAAAAATTGTTATTCCGCTTGATACAATTGAAAGAAAATGCTACGCAAGCGGGGTAAAGGAGTTGGGCCGGCATTCTCTCGGTTACGATGCGGCTACTCCTATAAGCCCCGATTTAGGTATCGGGGTTAATGAGTATGTTGGCGGGCAATCGGGTGAGTATACTCGTGATGTAGGCACCGGGTACAGAGAAGATTGCGCTGTATACCTATATCCCGGTGGCGGCACATACCCTGTGCATCCGGATGGGGATGATGTCGGATTCCGCCCATGTATTACGCTTGACATTAATTGTGATGCTCCTTTAAACGTGCGTCCGATAGAATACACTGCCTATACTCAAACAGATGGCGAAGGTCCTATTGGAAGTCGTAAGGTAAAAAAGCAGGTGCTGGATATTCCTATGAAATACGGCACAACTGTAGTGATGCAGATAGATAACTGGAAAGACGTGCAGGAAGGAAAGGCTGAGTTTTACAACCTGAAGACCTTGTACGCCATTAAGGCGCAGCGTTTTGGTCCGCATATTAAAGGGCAGAAACTGCAATATGCAGGTTCTGAGCTGGATAGGGCTTGCGGAGAATTTTATAATGACCTTGCGCCTGCCGTGCAGAAAGATGTATGTACTGTTGTTATAACGCAAAACCCTGACCGCAGCTGGCTAATAGGAGGCTCGTACATTACGGAGACCGTGCTGCCCGACGGCACCCGCATAGCAAATACGAGCTCACAATTTACTATTGACAAGGGAGTAGAAAACGAACAGTGGAGGGAAGCATATAGGCGTGAACAGGCGGCAAAAAACCAGCCGGCTATAGACGCTACAATAGAAACTCCAGAAGCTCCAGAAACTCCGGCACAAAAAGGAATACTGACCAGGATTAAAAACAAGTTAAGGGGCAGAACTGACCCGGAAAAACCAATTCCTCTAAAGAGAGTTTTATAAAACAAAACAGCCGAACGGCTGTTTTTATGTTCCCGTTGTATTCGCCCATAAGCAGGGCGCTCATCACTTGCAGGTCTTTGCTTGTTAATTTCTGCGGCATTGGTTACTCCTTTTACTTTTTAAGGAGTATTGCACTGCGTGAAAAGTTTATACCTCCAAACTCTTGACAATTCCGTCGGGGGGGGGGGGCATAATGATACAAACACTAAAGGAGAAAGGATTATGGAAGCAAAAATTAAATGCTCTTGCTGCGGCGGAACTGAACTGTCCAGATGTTTGGTGTGGGGGAGCTGTTATGAGGGCAGTTGTCGTTTTGAATCTGAAACAACCTATGCGTGCAATAACTGCGGTCATATAGAATGGTTTCTGAACACTTCATATTTAGTAAAGCAGGATGATGAACGGCTGGCGGAAAGCGCAAGAGTGCTTGCCGAAAAAGAAAAGAAAGAGCAGCAGATAAGAAGGTTAGAAAGCGAAATAAATGCATTGCAAGCATTAATCCGTGATGAAAACCAACGAGTAAAAACGGTAAATGAAGCTAAGGATAAGTTGACAAGGCTGAAAGAAGAGTTGCGTAGCTTGGGGAATGCGCCGAAAAGTCTATAAGAGAGAATAAAAACAGCCGTCCGGCTGTTTTTAGTTTCCTTTTGCTGTGTTTAAGCTGGCAACCAGCATTGCTTTTATTTCATTTGCATCTTTAAGTAATTTTGGCAGCTTTTCAATGTCTTTATAAACTCTTTGTAACAGTGTAAGCCAATACACGCTTTCGTTGGCTTCTTTTAGAGATATGTGCAGTTTATTAATGAAATCTGCTTTGCTATTGCCAAAAGTGGCTTCGTTTAGATTGGCGCCAACAGAGGTAGCAGAGCGCAACAACTGCTTTGCTACAGTGGTATCTTTCTTAAGTTGGGCAAACTCTTCGTAGAAAATCATGATTTCTGCGGCAAAGTCCAGTGCTTTTGTATGTAAAATGCTTTCTTTCATGGGTAGAGTATAGCATAGTTGTGTTTAAATAAGAAATAAAAGTGAAAAAATAAAAAAGAAAAGCACAAACTGGCTTCAAACTGACACTTTCTAAAAAACCATCACTCTTATTTTTTCTTTCTTCTTTCTTATTTCTGGCGTTAGCCAGTTTGGACACACACGGCGAAGTGTCTCCGAAACCCCCTCAAAACGGGCAAAAACGCCAAAAAACTTCAAAAATTTAAAAATAATTGTTGACTCATTGCCCCGACTTCTGTATACTGCTCAAGTATTCGTTTCCGAACGGAGCCGGATACCGGCCATCGCTGATGGCTGCCATGTACATTGACAACTGCATAATTTATTGATTTTGATGAAAATCAACAAATATCTAATTGCAAGTGTAATATGCTTTTTATTGTATATACATTTTTGCCAAATTAGTCTTAACAAAAAAATATGTAAACATAAACATTGCTGTTTAGCGGAAGTTATCATTTCGCAAAAATTGGATAACCAAAGTTAAACATCTGATTAAATTCAGAAAGCCAAGAAATATCGACGTATACGATTAAGCTACAAAGAGCGTATGGTGGATGCCTTGGCACTAAGCGCCGAAGAAGGACGTGACAAGCTGCGATAAGCTACGGGGAGCCGCAAATAGGTCTTGATCCGTAGATGTCCGAATGCGGAAACGCACTGCACTTAATCGTGCAGTATCCCAACATGAATTCATAGTGTTGCGGAGGGGAACCCAGTGAACTGAACCATCTTAGTAACTGGAGGAAAAGAAAGAAATATCGATTTTGCTAGTAGCGGCGAGCGAACGCGAAAGAGCCTAAACCATAGGTGGTAACACTTATGGAGTTCGGGCCGGCATCAGTGCTTGAGAATTGGTAGGTGAAGACCGCTGGAAAGCGGTGCAATACAGGGTAATAGCCCCGTAACCGAAACTAATACTCTAGCCGCCGGTACCCAGAGTAACCCAGGGCACGTGGAATCCGGGGTGAAGATAGGAGGACCATCTCCTAAGGCTAAATACGACTTAGTGACCGATAGCGTATAGTACCGTGAGGGAAAGGTGAAAAGTACCCCGGGAGGGGAGTGAAAGAGTACCTGAAACCATATGTTTACAATCGGTGGAAGCACGATTTAACGTGCGACCGCGTAATTTTTGCATACTGGCCGGCGAGTTACGGTATGTAGCAAGGTTAAGCCATTAAGTGGCGGAGCCGAAGCGAAAGCGAGTCTGAATAGGGCGAGTTAGTTGCATGCCGTAGACCCGAAACCCGTTGACCTATCCATGGGCAGGTTGAAGCGAGGGTAACACCTCGTGGAGGACCGAACCGTTTAACACTTAAACGTTATCGGATGACCTGTGGATAGCGGTGAAATTCCAATCGAAACGGGATATAGCTGGTTCTCCTCGAAATATCTTTAGGGATAGCCTCAACTTTAAATTGTCGGAGGTAGAGCACTGAATGGATGCGGGGTCCTCGCGGATTACCAAATTCTATCAAACTCCGAATGCCGATTAATTAATATAGTTGGGAGTCAGACTGTGGGTGATAAGATTCATAGTCGAAAGGGAAAGAACCCAGATCTACATCTAAGGCCCCAAAGTCAGGATTAAGTGTGAAAGGATGTTTTATTGCTAAAACAACCAGGATGTTAGCTTAGAAGCAGCTATTCATCTAAAGAGTGCGTAATAGCTCACTGGTCGAGTGATAGAGCGCCGAAGATACACGGGGCTAAAATCCTGCGCCGAAGATTAGGGTTGTACGAAAGTACAACGGTAGAGGAGCATCGTATGTGGGCTGAAGCCATACCGTAAGGAGTGGTGGACTGCATACAAGAGAGAATGCCGGCATAAGTAGCGAGACTGGAGTGAGAATCTCCAGCGTCGAATGCCCAAGGTTTCCCGGGGAAGGTTCGTCCACCCGGGGTAAGTCGGGACCTAAGCCGAGAGCGAACGCTGTAGGCGATGGACAACTGGTACATATTCCAGTACCACCGCACATTGATTAAGAGCCGATGCAGGGACGCAGTAGGATAGTCAGACCACGGGGATGGAAATCCGTGGCTAAATCATGAGGCTGACAAGTAGGGAAGTCCGCTTGTCGTACAAAGCTGGGTGATGATGGGGAGTGAAATTTAGTAACGAAGCTGATGAATTCACACTGACGAGAAAAGCTGCTAGGTAAATGTGAGGTGCCCGTACCGCAATCCGACACAGGTAGGCGGTGAGAAAATCATAAGACGGACGAGATAACCATTGTTAAGGAACTAGGCAAAATGACCCCGTAACTTCGGGAGAAGGGGAGCCTGCGCAAGCAGGCCGCAGTGAAAAGGCCCAGGCGACTGTTTAGCAAAAACACAGCTCTCTGCGAAATCGTAAGATGATGTATAGGGGGTGACGCCTGCCCGGTGCTGGAAGGTTAAAAGGAGAGGTTAGCCCTTGAGGCGAAGCTTTGAAATTAAGCCCCAGTGAACGGCGGCAGTAACTATAACTGTCCTAAGGTAGCGAAATTCCTTGTCGGGTAAGTTCCGACGCGCATGAATGGCGTAACGATCTGGGCACTGTCTCAACAATGGACTCGGCGAAATTGGAGTATACGTGAAGATGCGTATTACCTGCAACAGGACGAAAAGACCCCGTAGAGCTTTACTATAGCTTGATATTGGGTTCCGGAATAAAATGTACAGGATAGGTGGGAGACACTGAAGCATTGGCGTTAGCCGGTGTGGAGTCAGCCTTGGGATACCACCCTTTTTATTCTAGAATTCTAACTCTGTGCAGTAATCCTGACAGAGAACAGTGTCTGGCGGGTAGTTTGACTGGGGCGGTCGCCTCCTAAACAGTAACGGAGGCGCTCAAAGGTTCTCTCAGAACGGTTGGAAACCGTTTGTTGAGTGTAAAGGCATAAGAGAGCTTAACTGCAAGACTGACACGTCGAGCAGATACGAAAGTAGGACTTAGTGGTCCGGCGGTAGAAAGTGGAATTGCCGTCGCTTATCGGATAAAAGTTACCTCGGGGATAACAGGCTTATACTTCCCAAGAGTTCACATCGACGGGAGTGTTTGGCACCTCGATGTCGGCTCATCACATCCTGGGGCGGTAGTACGTCCCAAGGGTTGGGCTGTTCGCCCATTAAAGTGGTACGCTAGCTGGGTTCAAAACGTCGTGAGACAGTTTGGTCTCTATCCGTTGCAGGCGTAAGATATTTGAGAGGAGCTACCCCTAGTACGAGAGGACCGGGGCGGACGTACCTATGGTGTACCTGTTGTCGCGCCAGCGGCATTGCAGGGTAGCGATGTACGGAAAGGATAAACGCTGAAAGCATCTAAGCGTGAAACCTGCCTCAAGATTAGATATCTCACAACGTAAGTTGGTAAGACCCGTTATAGAACGTAACGTTGATAGGTCGGAGGTGTAAGCACAGTAATGTGTTAAGCTGACCGATACTAATAGGTCGAGGGCTTAATCTGAATCCAAACTTTAGTTTGGGTTGATATGGATTGGCTGATTAAATGCGCATGTTTGCAAAATTTTGTTATATTTGTTGACAAAAAATCAAAAATCAATTATTATGCAGTTGTGAGTGTACTCACAATAATTCCCCTTTTCCGAAGGGGTGGCACGCGTAAGCGTGACGGGGTAGCCGCCCGAAGGGCGCAAAACCTAATTATGTAGACATTCATCCATTTCCGGTGATTATTGCGAAGAGGTCCACCTGTTCTCATTCCGAACACAGAAGTTAAGCTCTTCAGCGCCGAGGGTACTTGCCGAGCAGTTGGCTGGGAGAGTAGGTCGTTGCCGGATTTTCATAAAAAGCCACGTAGAAATACGTGGCTTTTTTACGAAAATGTGCGTTGCTGGGCAACGCACAACTCTTTTACAAAATTTTCTGTATGCGCAAGCGCCTGTCATCAAATTTTATAAAAAGTTTGCCGGCACGCTCTGGTCCTTCGCTGCGCTCCGGACTAGGTTCGTTGCCGGATTTTCATTAAAGAAAAGACACGCTAGATTAGCGTGTCTTTTCTTTAATCATCGGTGATTGGCCCGGAACTACTCCCTTGCCCCATGTTAGTTCGTATTTTTTGTCACAGTCGGCACATTCGATTTTTGCCCACCAATCATAATACCCCGGTATCTTTTCCTGGGTTAAAGCAACTTTGCCTTTTCCGCACGGGCATTCGTATGCTGTTTCAACAATTTTGCCAATTTCTTCAGTTGTCTTTCTGCCGTCTTTGTGAAAGGCAGTCATTGAAGCGCCGGATTTGCTTTCTGTTTCTGTTATTAACTTCAAATTCATATTTCATTATAACATTTACTGTAAATGATTGTAAAGCAACTAGCCGAGATTTATAATTGATAGTTGAATTTAGCTATTTACTTTTAAGTTCTTATATGGTACACTTTGAGTAATGTATACGGAGGATATTTATGGCGGAAGATAACACAACTGTTGATGCGCCATTTGGCTGGGGTAAGCGGAGTACAAGAAAGTACTTTCATTTTAAGGGCTTCAGAAGGTTCTGGTACGAACACCTTGCCCATCAGATTTTTGTTGAGGCAGATGAGTATGGCTCCCACAACAGTCAAATTGCCGTAGTTAAAACAAAAGACAAGCTGAAAACAGCTGTTGACTATACGGCGTATGCTTCTATTGTAGCGGCCATAATTACTCAGCAGGTTGAACCGCTTTTTGCAGCCGCTCCTGCGGCGCTTAGGAAAATTTGGTATGCTTTAACCTCTGAAAAAAGATTGGAGGCCGAAATAGCTGCCATGCGTGAAAAGTTTGTGTTTACCGGCGCAGCGGTTCCAAAACCGGACGATACAATTGCGGCAGCAAACCAGGCAAGAAAACAAGCGCGTGCAACACCTGCCAACGGTATACAGAATCCCGCTCCCATAAACGGCGAAAACGGATATATGGGTTTAGATGAAAAGGAGGGCCGCTTTGCTGACACTGAGTGGCTTGAGGACTTAAAGGGGCTGTCTTACAAGCTTATACCAAACACCGAAGAAGTTTTTGACAAGATGGAAATTCTTGAAATGGAAAAAATTATACTCTTATGCAAAGGTGCAGGAGTTGGGCATCCGCTGGGGAATGATGCAGAAGATATAAAACTTACGGTAGAAATGCTGGAAAGTGATGTTGTAGAAACCATATTGAGTTATGTTAAAAATCTGAATAAAGACGATAGGGCGAAACTGCATGACTACCGGTGTTCTATGGAGGCCATTGAAATAGACGATAAGTTTAGCAGATTGCAACTTAAAGAATGGAATGGTTTGTGCAGGATATATTATGATGCGGCAATGGAACAAGAGCAAAAGTTTTTGGCAATTAAGGACGACGCCACACAGGCACCGCTGGCAGAAGAGCTGAGGAAGAGGACAACCGGATTATTTAACGCCGTTGACTTGCTTTTTGCAGTTGGCAGAAAGTTTACGGGAGTAAACACATGGAATACAGACGAGCCGCTTGTTGCAGCAAACGAAAAGGCTTTAAGTTTACCAAGATTCTGGTATGATATTTATGAAACAAAGGTATTAAGAACTATTAAAAACGACTCTTCTCCGGCGGTAGAGGAGTACAAGATATTAAAGAATTCTGACGAAAAATACCGCCATAGAAATGCGCGCAAACTGCACAGGCAAGCAAAAGAGCTTCAGCAGGAGAGCCGGGAATTTAGGGACAAAAAATATGAGACGGTAAACGCCTTGCGTACCGGGTTTTTGGTTTTGACCGAGCTTGAGGATTTAAGAGTGAGCCTGACTCCCAAAGAAGATGCGTTTATTATTGCCAAAATTAATCAGACAATGAATACCATGGTTAACAATTGTGAGTGTTTCGGCTATGGACAGGGTTTTAAGGTAAAGCAAATAATAGACGGCAAAGAAGAGTTTGTGGAAAAGGATATGGCCAGAATTCTTAGACTTGCTCAATACGGTGCCAACAAACTGCACGTAGAGCTGGGGGAGAAATATAAGACGCCCGAAGAGTTTTGGGGAGACGAGTTTGGAGAGCTGGTATGGTGTAAATGGGCAGAAAATGCTGCCAAAGAGCCGGAGTTTTCTGCGGTTGAAAGAATTACGGGCCGTGCCTTGTTTAATGAAGTTAAAAAGATTTTAAAACCTTTTAACGACAGGTTTGCCCAAAACGACCCGTTTGCGGGGTTAAACGCTAAAGAGCTTAATTGCTCAAACAGGATGACCGGCAGGGATAACCAACCGCCCAAAATGGTCAGAGCTTAAATAAAACAAAAACAAAACGCAACGAGAAAGGGTAAAAAGCTTTGTGCCGAAACACACAAAGTTTTTTTGATTTTAGTATTTACAAGTTAAGTTATGTGTGATATAATGAATGCAATAACCAAAGAGGAGTTTATTAATTATGGTTTTTATGGGAAAGAAATCATTGAAATTGGGCACTCTTAGCATGATGGTGGTAGGCTTAATAGCGGCTGTGGCAATGGCCGGTGTTTTTGCGTTTACACCAAAAGTTAATGAGCAGATGCCGCTTTCCAGCAGCGTAAACATGAACTGGGCGGGAGACGGCAGTGCGGCTAACCCGTTTCAGATAAGGACTGCTACAGATTTGACTACATTGGCAACCAATGTTAATGCAGGGCAGAAATACGAAGGAAGATTCTTCCGTCAGCTAAGCGATATTACGCTTACCGGCGCGTTTACTCCAATCGGAAATTCGGCTAGCCGTGTGTTTAGCGGAATTTTTGAAGGTAACGGATACAGTATTTTTAACCTTTCCGTAAACACCACCAGTAACCCAGCCGGGCTTTTTGGTGTAATTGAAAACGGAAGCGTAAACGGTGTTAACCTGGTTAACGCAAATGTGCGCAGCACAGGCAGCGAAGCGGGTGGTATTGCAGGTGCAATAACCACAACCGATGGGCGGGAAATTGCACTTTACAACTGCAGCGTAACGGGTAAAGTAGAAGGCGCATTTAATGTGGGCGGTTTGTTTGGGCGTCTTGAAACACGTACGTCAACAACAGGCTTAAACGGCGCAAACATATTAGTAAACTCTTGTTATAACAATGCTCAGGTTGTGGCAACCGGCAGTTCAAACGGAGCTCAGGTTGCAGGCGGTATTGCTGGACTTGTTAAAACCGGCAATGCAAACTCTCCATCCGGAACAGCTGAAAAAGGCGGCAATGGCGGCAACGTTACAATTATAAACAACTACAACCGCGGTATTGTTGAAGGCTCGGCATCGGGCACTTTCTTTTCGAGCATAAACGGAATTGCAGGCTACATTATAACAGGTGACGGAGCCAAAGGTACTAAAGGGCATAAAGGCGGCAAAGGCGGCTTCTGGGGCGGCAAAGGCGGCACCGGCGGACAAGGCGGACAAGGCGGCAGCCATGGTATGCTTGTAATTCAATACAACTATTCAACCGCAAACCTTATTGGGAAAACCGCAGGCGCCATAGCCAGTTACGAACATGGCAAGAATGGCTTGGGCGGTGACGGCGGTGACGGCGGTGACGGCGGTACATTATTTGGCTCCAGAGGTAACCAAGGAGAAGCAGGTAATGCCGGAGCATCAAGAGTAGACTCAATTAACGACAACTACAGCACAGGTCCGGCTGCAATCAACACGGCCGCAGCTACCACAATAGGAACAAAACAGACAGAGGCTTTCTTAAAGTCTGCCGGCAACCTTCCAAGATGGGACTTTGGCGGCGTATGGACAATGGACTCTGCGTTTACTTCTCTTAATGACGGATTCCCGGCATTAAAGACCAATATGCCTAATTATGTTTCAATTTCGCTTGAATCAAACGACTCAAGCCTTGGTTCGGTTAGCGGCGGCGGACTGGTTGTGCGCGGCGCAACAGTAACCGCAACAGCTACATTAATTAACCAGAACGCACAGTTCTTGGGCTGGCAGGAAAACGGTGTTATTGTAAACACCAACCTGACATTTAGCTTTAGTGCTGCGGGAAGCAGAAACTTGCGTGCAATGTTCAGTCTTGAATACACTATTAATGTATCTGCAGCCAGCGCAAACGGAACAGTCAGCGGCGGCGGTGTATACACTACCGGGCAGACGGCTTACCTGTTTGCTGTTCCAAACGAACATTACAACTTTGCCGGCTGGGAAAAAGTTGGCACAAGCGGAACTATAAGCATGGACAATCCGCTTGCAGTTGCAGTAAATGCAAACGCAAGCTATGTGGCTAAGTTTAGTGCTAAAGTTTATCAGGTTGCTATTAATGCTATCTCCAGCACTCCGGATGTAAGCATAAACACTGTTCAGATTCTGGCACCGGGCACCAACCAGCCAAGCAACGGTATATTTAATCAGAACAGCGGATACGCTACACTTACAGCAAGTGTAGGTGCAGGCTACGCGTTTGACGGCTGGTACGAAGACTTTGTAAGAGTAAGCACCGACCTGTCTATTTCGGTAGATACAAGCACCGACCGTGTGTTTATGGCATACTTTAAACTTATATCAAACAACTTTAATGTTGAATTAAATGTGGTTGTAGGAAACTCTGTTACACGCACATTCAACCTGTCGTATGCAGGCGGCGCTAATGTAGCGCTTGACCCGGCCCAGTTTGCTGATACTGCTTTTGTAGGATGGTTTGAAGGCGCTACGCTGGAAACCGCAACAGCAATTTCAGCAGGTGTTGACTCTGAAAGTAAAAGATTAACGTTTGTAATTAACGAAAACAAAAAACTGTTCTTAAAAGTTGACCCGGGTAAGGTTGTGGTAACCACTGTATCGCAATATGTTCAGAACGGCATAATCCTTAGCGGCGGCGGCGTTGTTGACCAGGGCAGCCGTGTTGACCTTACTTACAACTTTAACGGTGTTGCAGGCTTCGACTTTTTGGGCTGGATGGAAAGCGGCACAATTGTTTCTACCTCTGCTGTTTATACCATTTATCCAAACAGCAACCGTGTTGTAACTGCGGTGTTTGCACGAAAATCGTACGCGATTAAGGTTACTCTTAAAAACATTGAAAACCCTGCAGGTTCAACTGTTGTATTCAGTTCAACCTACACACACAATGCCACGGTTAGTTTAAATGCATTGGCTTTAGTTGACGCTTCGTTTGTAAAATGGATGGAAGGCGGTGCAGAGATTGCAGGTGCCGGTGCAGACTATAGCTTTAATGCAACAGCTTCCCGCGACATAGAACTTTGGTACAACCCTAAAACAATTACAGTTGTGGCCAGTGTTTATCAAGACCATGCTTTGGGTGCAGGTGCACCGGTAATGGGAACCTTGCAGCAGCTTTCGGGGCAAACCTGGAACGGCAACTATCTGACTGTTGCCAACACCTTCCCGACTGATGTTCAGATTGACCTTAGAGCAGTAGCTAATACAGGATACGTATTTGCACATTGGATGAAAAACGGAAGCGTAATAAGCGGTGCTACCAACCCTAACTTTGGTGTTGTAGGCGCTGTTAACGGCGACCAGTACATGGCAGTGTTTAAGCCGGCAAAGATTACCGTTACAGTTGAAAACTATTTGGACGGCGCTGCCACAGCAGTCAGCTCGTATCAGGTTGATGTAGACTTTGGCAGCACGCGTGTTGTTGACCCGTTTGACCTTGGGCTTGAAGCTTTCAGCACTTGGGACTTAAACGGAAACGGTTCACAGGCAACTGTCAGCGGTTCAATGTTAACCCTTAAGCCTACCGGTACAACCGGATTTACCGTAAAAGCCAACTTTATATCTAAAGGCGGCAGCATAGGCAACGCTCACACCTTGTACTTTAACGTTTATATTGAAGTTACAAACGGAGTTTATCAGATTATAAACAGCTTTCAGCGTCCGGTTGCAGACGGCGGTACAGTTACCGTAACGAGCGGATTTGATAAGCCGTACAAATTTGACAGATGGGCACAGGACAATGCAAACAAAACGGAAATCAGTAAAAGCGTAACATACAACTTTACAAATGTTAAGGCCGATGCCAATTATGCACTTGTACTTACACGTGACTGGCACTGGGTAACGCTCAGTACATACCCTGCAGCAGCAAACGGTACGTTTACAAAATCGGTAACCGGATACCAGCAATCAGGCACATATGTTGACCTTACATTGACTTGTGACCCGGCTTACGAGCTTGCGTACTTTACTAAAGACGGGCTTCCGCTGCTTACTACAACCAACGAGTACGCGGTTGGCAACAACATGATTTTGATTGGCGGAAACAATGTTTTCACCCTCCGTCTGTTCCAGGCATTTAACTCAAGAGACAGCGTTGTTACTGCTGTGTTCAGAAAGGTAGAGGTTGAAATTCTTGCACTTCACACAAGCAGCGGGCTTAATATGCTTGGCGCAGAAAAGGTTTACAACATTGGTGACGTAATTACATTAACTGCTAATGCCGAACTTGAAAACTACGATTATTCCGGCTTTGTTACAGTAAACAGCAACGGAGTTGCGGCCACTACAGCAATTTCCGGTGCGGTAATCAGTTCAAACAAACAGTCGGTGACCTTTACAATTACTGCAAGTATGCTAAGAAAAAATACTGCGGGAACCGAAACCGACAAGCTGGGCAACGGCAGAAGCATAATCGAAATTTTATTTACCGAAACTTATGTAACAATCCAGACTTATGTGGGTCTGACGCTTGAAAACTATGCAACGGATACATTTGGAGCTGCTAAAATTACAGATGTAAAGAGCGGTGAAGTAATTGCGCTTGCAAACGGACTGATTAACAGCACTGATATTGCCGGTTACTCAATCTGGAAATGGGTTTACTTTAAACCTGTTGCAAACTTTAACGAGATTTCTAACCTGAACTGGGACATGACAAGCGGCGTCACAGTTGCAACCAGTTTTTACAGCACCAATATTCCTGCTAAGTACAGAGACGGTTTAATTCTGGCTTACTTTAAGCAAATGTACATCCTTGATGAAGAATTTGTGGGCTTTACGGGGCCTCAGATTGCCGGAATTCTTGGCGGTTCGGCTAAGCCGATTCCAAGAGAAGTAAGCAATCCGCAGTCGGTTTGGGGAATAGGAGGCAGTGACGGCAGCACCGGCCTTAGCGGAGCATACGCACCTAGAAATGACTTCCTGTTTGAAATCACCGTAAACGCAAGTGCGCTTAACACACATGGCATGGACGTTAGCATTGGTGTTACATCAGGCGGCAGGTCAGGACTGATTGCGCTCAGCACTTATCAGGACGGACTGACCAGCGTTCCAAGCATGATATTCAGATGCGTATACGGCGAGCTTCCTGTAGTTAAGTTTACTTACACAAAGCAGGCTGTGGGCGGAGCCTCTGCGGGACTGAAGTTTAGTACAAACAACAGCGATGCCGCAATAATTTCTAAAACTATGCTGGAAGGTGTTAATGTATTAACAGCGGCAGCAGCAGACGGGTACCGATTTGTTGGCTGGAATGTAAACGGAGTTATGGTTTCATCTGACAGCACTTACACTTATGTAAACGGTGCGGGACTTAATGTTATTGCAATTTACGAACCGGTTACTACCGGAATACCGGAAAACCTGAAATGGATTCTTGTAGCTGCATTGATATTTGCTATCAGCGCCGCAATTATAACGTTTGCAGTTGTGCGTGCCAGAAAATCGGGCAGTGCAGACTTTGGAGTAGCCAAGGTAAGCAGAGAGAAAGACATTAGCAACAGATACGGACTGTAATTGAAAACATAAAAAAAGACTATGCCGGGTGCATAGTCTTTTTGTTAAAATCTTGACTAAATTCAAAAACATGATATAATTATCCACAAGAGGTGCAGGCAATGGCTATAAAACCGCAGTCGTTTTTTCCGGTAAAGATAACGCCGATTGGCGGAGCAGACGAAGCAAGCGAGCTTGACTTTGATATGCGGGTTTGCGAGGGAATTGTATATCTTAACAACAGGCACTCTCAAAGATTTTCGCAGTTTGTTGTTGAAACAGCAGACGGCAAACAATATTTTTACAAACAGCCGCGTGTCAGCAGGGTAACAGAAATAATAGGTGAGCTTATGGCGTCCCACTTAGCTGCAAAACTGGGGATAAACTGTGTGCAATACCATGCTGTAAGCGATAAATATGAGCACATGACAGGGTATCCGCTTTATCCGATTACGACCTTTACTCCGGAGTTTATGCCTGATTTACTGTCTGATTTTATTTACAACAAAAACATTGAAGTGCCATTGACTGCGGAAAAGCTGTTAAACATAAACAACCTTGACCCGGTTTTTTATACCGCGGATTCTTCCACTCATTATAATGAAGCGTGCAGTGCAGTAAGTCTTGCGTCAAAAATCAGAAAAGCCGACGATTCTGCCGGAGTAAAACTGGATTTGTTTAAAATGTATTTCTTTGACCTCTTAACCATCCAGACCGACCGTCATCCGGGCAATATAGTGTTTAAACAAAATCTTGGAAACGGGCGCATTGACCTTTGTCCGTTGTTTGACAACTCGCTTCTGGCATGCGTTTCTAACTTAAGGCGGCCGGAAAAGTATCGGGATATTGCCGGATTCTGGACAGAAGACGAAACTGCGGGTTTGATTGTAGGCTCGCGCAGATTCGGGCTTGAGAAGAAGTTTGACAGATATGATTTTACAAAAGATGAAAACCTGACTTCCAAACAGAAGTTGAATTTATTAAGCAATGAAATTGCAAAAACCATTGTTGCTAATCCCGCAATAACCGGCTGGGTAAAAAACTTATATAATACTGTAAGTAAAGACGGCGGCAAAATGTTTGTAGAAGCCGTAAAAGCGGCTGCTAAGCCGTTTGCGTTGCAAAACGAACCGGCTCCGGATTTGGCAGCCATGCATACCACCACCGAATCTCCATGCATAGCGGCAAACTTTAAAAACGGCGCGCTGCTTGCTTTGCGCTCGGTTAGAGAGGCCATGCACAGAGTTGCTCCCGAAACTGAGCTTGCCAAAACTCCCGAACCTAAGTTTATTAATCCTTTGCTGAACAAAATAGGACCGAGACCGCTGACGCCGCGATAAAAAACCACCCGCCCGGGTGGTTTTTGTTATTTCGCTTTTTGTTCAATCATTACAGAGAGCGCTATAGTTGCCCCTACAATCGGATTATTACCCATGCCTATAAAGCCCATCATGTTTACATGGGCTGGCACCGAGCTGCTGCCTGCAAACTGTGCACTGGCATGCATTCTGCCCATGGTATCCGTCATGCCGTAACTGGCAGGCCCTGCACCCATGTTGTCCGGATGGAGCGTCCTGCCGGTGCCGCCGCCGGAGGCTATAGAGAAATAATCCCGGCCATTATCCACACACCACATTTTATACGTGCCCGCAACCGGATGCTGAAATCTGGTTGGGTTAGTGCTGTTGCCGGTAATGGATACATCCACTTGCTCCGATTTGCAAACCTCAACACCTTCCATAACACTGTCGCAGCCATATACCCGTACGTTGGCACGTGCTCCGCTGCTGAAAGCCTTTTCTTTTACAAGCTTTAATTTTTGATTAGCGTAATCAAATTCGGTGTCACAAAAGGTAAAGCCGCCTATACGGCTGATTATATATGCCGCATCCTTGCCCAAACCCAGTAATACCACCTTAAGGGGCTTGGTGCGTGATTTGTTTACATTAGTAACAAGTCCGATTGCGCCTTCGCTGGCTGCAAAGCTTTCATGCCCTGCAATAAAACAAAAGCAGTTGGTTTTTTCGTCCAGCAGTTTGCCGGCAAGTCTGCCGTGCCCGATTCCCACTTCGCGTGCTTCGGCCACGCTCCCCGGCACGCAAAAGTTTTGAAGCGTTTCACCTAAGATATCTGCTGCCTGCCTGCTGGTTTTAACGCCGGCTTTTATAGCACAAGCCACACCAAGCGTGTATGCCCATACAGCATTATTAAATACTATTGGTTGAACGCGTTTTACTTCCGCCTCAACATCAATTCCGTATTTAAGGCAGACTTGCCGGCACTCTTCTAATGATGTTAAGCCGTACTTGCCAAGCATGGCACCTATTTTGCCTTTCCTCAAATGGAATCCTTCAAATAATTCATTGCTCATGATACCCCTCCTACTCTAATAATTCTCCCTTGAGCCAAGGGAGTACGCCGATAGGCGGGAGGGTTGTGTTTTTGTCACAACCCCCGGCGGGCTTTCAGCCGCCACCCCCTTTGCACAGGCTCGCGTCTCTGTTAGAAGAGGTAGCCTGGGTTTATAAACTAAAGGGGGAATTTTCTTCGTTTTAATCCCGTGGGTCAATTATCTTAACCGCTTCGCTGAACCTGCCGTATGTGCCCATGCTTTGCTCATATGCCTCATCATATGTTTTGCCTTGCTTCAGCTTCTGCATAAATCTGCCGAGGTTAACAAACTCGTAGCCTATAACTTCGTCGTTTTTATCCAACCCCACTTTAGTAATATATCCCTCGGTGGTCTGCAGATACCGCACGCCCTGCTCTCCCGTATACACCGTGCCGAATTGCGATACCAGACTGCTGCCAAGCTCCTCAATGCCGGCTCCTATTTCAAGTCCGCCCGCACTGAATGCGCTCTGGCTTCTGCCGTATACAAGCTGAAAAAAAATGTCTTTCATAGCATCGTTTATTGCGTCACATACTAAATCGGTATTGAGTGCCTCCAAAAGAGTTTTGCCCTTAATTATTTCACCGGCCATACAGGCCGAGTGCGTCATTCCGCTGCAGCCGAGCGTTTCGATTAATGCTTCCTCTATAATGCCGCGCTTTACATTAAGCGTAAGCTTGCAGGCGCCCTGCCTTGGAGCGCAGCCGCCCACGCCGTGACTAAGACCGCTTATATCTTTTATTTCTTTGCTCTTTGTCCAGCTTCCTTCTTGCGGAATAGGGCACGGACCGTGACTGGTACCTTGCCGTACCACACAACTGTAGTTTATTGCAGGATTGGTGGATTTTCCCTTTGTCATGCTCATTTTGTTGTTTTCCTTCTATTTATAATTCCCATCTATAAGAGGGGTGCCCGGAGGGCGGGGTGTGGTCTCTCAAGCTAACTGCTTCCCCGCCACACCCCGTCTGCTCCCTATGGTCGCATCCACCCCTCTTGTAGAGGGGAATTCCATTCTACTTCTAAAGTATAACATATAATCATCAATTTAAAAACAAAATTGTATATACAAGTTGCAAAAGTAGAGGCAAGTAGGGTATAATGGGCATATGCTAACCATAACCGAGTTATCCGCTCAAAAGAAAAACAAACAGCGCACCAGTGTATATCTGGACGGTAGTTTTGTTTGCGGCTTGCAAACGCTTACCGTAATGCAGCACAAATTAAAACTCGGGCAGGAAATAACTCTTGAGGAGCTGGAACGGATTCAGCTTGAATCGGATGCCGGCACGGCGTTTGAACGGGCAATAGGTATCTTAAGCAGCCGCCTGAAAACCGAGCGCGAGATTAAAAACTATTTATTGGGGAAAGGCTATCTGACACCGGTTGTAAATTCTGTTATAGACAAACTAAAAGAATACAAATACATTAACGACGAGACTTACACCGAAAGCTTTGTGCGCACATACAGCAGCGGAAGCGGCAAGCGCAAGTTAAGCTATGATTTATTACACAAGGGCGTAAGTAAAGAAACTATTGATGCGGCGCTGGCTGAACACGACGGAAGCGAGAGTTGTTTGCTTCTGGCGCAAAAGTTTTTGCGCAACAAGGAGCTGACACGGGAGAACTTAGGTAAGGTATCACGCAGGCTGGCAGGCCGTGGCTTTAGCTTTAGCGAAATTAAGCAGGCGCTAAGCAGATTGACGGATATTGAATTTGAATAATTTTCTCCGGAGCGGAGCGACCAATAATTGATATTTTATAATTTATAATTGTTTCGGGAGGGGTAATGGGAGCAATAAAAGTAGGAACGGATATAGTAAGCGTATCCAGGATTGAGAAGCTGCTTAAAAAGGAGCCTAAGTTTTTAACACGCTATTTTACCAAGCTTGAGCGCGAACATATAGGTGCATTGAAATCCACTAAGGCATATGAGCGCGTGGCGGGCAAGTTTGCCTGCAAAGAAGCTGTAAGCAAGGCACTTGGCACGGGCCTAAGCAGCCAGCACGTGCGGCTTAACGAAATTGAGGTGCTTCCGGACACCTGTGGTGCGCCGGTAGTTACGCTTAAAGGCAAAACTAAAAACTATTACAGCGCACTTGGCTATACCCAGCTTGAAGCCAGTATATCGCATTCGTCCGAAATGGCAATTGCGGTCTGCATAATAAATTAATATCTACGCAACATAAAAGCACCTAAACGGTGCTTTTTTGTTGGCAGAAATTCCCCTCTATAAGAGGGGTGCCCGAAGGGCGGGGTGTGGTTGCACAACCTCTCGCGTTAGCCACACCCCGTCTGTCTTCGCTATCGCTCGACATCCACCCCTCTTGTAGAGGGGAATAAATAGGTTTAAAACAACAATATCAGGAGAGAATTAACATGGGCAAAGTCACGGGTAAGCTAAACAAAGAGCTATCAAAAAAGAGCAGTAACATTATTACGGCAGAGTCTCATATAATGCCGGAGAGCGAGATACTGGACGTGTACGCAAGAAGCATTGAGGCTTACGATGCGCTTGGTTTGGCGTTTGATGAGGGATTAGACGAACTGAACGAATATGAAAACTGGTTAAAGGAAAATTAATTTTAGTTATGCAAATAAAGCGGGGCGAGCTGTATTACGCCGACCTCAGTCCGGTGGTAGGCAGTGAACAGGGCGGGGTGCGGCCGGTGTTAATAATCCAGAACGATGTGGGCAACAAATTCAGCCCCACTGTTATTGCGGCAGCCGTAACCAGCCAGCTGGCTAAAGCCAAAATTCCGACTCACATAGAATTAAGCGCCGTTACATATGGCTTGGAAAAGGATTCTGTTGTGCTGCTGGAACAAGTCCGCACATTAGATAAGCGCCGGCTTAACGAGCGGATTGGCGAGTTGGATAAGCTGACCATGGACAAGGTAAACAAGGCACTGTTGCTTAGTTTGGGATTTTACAACTAAAAAGCACCTCATCCCGGGGGCTTTTTTTATAGAGGTATTGACATTTTTCTATTATGTGATAAACTTAAACCAACTTAAAAAGGTGGTAGAAAAATGACAGGAACTATTGAAGAAAAGACGATTGAAGGGCAGCAGGAAGCAAAGCAGCTGATGAAATCATTAAAAACAACTGTGGGCATTAGGGCTGCCAGCACAGGAGCACTTGCGTATATTGCGGCTACGGTAGATGAGCCGATTATAAGGTTTGCAAGTTTAGCTTTGGCTATTTTTGCTGGGGGGGGGCTCTATACAGCACGACATGATACTAAATTTACGCTTGCAATAAACAGGCTTACCGACAGCCTGGATATATATAACTCCGGAACAGACAAAAAGGGCTTGCCGTTATCGGATAAATCAAAGCTTGTGCTAGAGCAGGACATAATGAAAAGCGTGCATACGCTTATGGAGCAGGACGTATTTTCCAGAGGCGAAGTAGACTACCTGTTGTACGACAAGCTGGGCGTTTTGTATCATGAACGCACCAAAGAAATTGAGGACAAGCTTTTAGCAAGAGATTACGAGGCTCTGCGTAAGCATTATAAAAAACATGCTGCAAAACACGCCAGACAGGTTAGAAAAGCGCTGGGCAAAGGGTACACGGTTAAGCCCGCCGAGCTGAAACTAAACATTAATGAAGACAGGCAGCTGTGTGACATTCAGGCGGCTGTTGACTTTAACTCCGATTATTTTGGATATGCAATTGATGAGGATAATCAGGAGGTCCGTAAAGAGCTATCCATAGATTGTGTGGATGAAACGAGTATAACCTACGATATTGAAAACGAGGCTCAGAAACACACAGTTGTATCCGCAGCGCTGGGAGAGATGGCTTATGGAGTGTTTGATATGTTTCCGGCAAAAGTAGCCACTCGCGGAAAGCAGTATTTTAGTGATATAACTATAAGCATGAAAGACAAAAAAGAAGCTGAAACGGAATATGCCAATTATATCGGGCAGAAAAACTTTAAAAGTTTTGTTGCTCGAAATGCCGCACTCAGAGCAGAAACAAAAGACAGAGCATGGTGATTATAATAATAGTTTATTTTACAATAGATATTGACTTCCGGTTTTATTAGTGGTATAATTTTAACAGAAGAGGAGGGCTGAACAAATGGCTCGATTTGGATATTTAAGGGCGGACGATGAAGCCGACAGAGCAATTGCAGACGCTGAGGGCGTGCTTATGGCTGATTATAATGCCAAAGTTGGCGAAAGGAAAAACATAAACCGCTTGCGCCTGGATAAAATTGGTATAGGCGTTGCGGGCTTTTTTGGTGCCTTGCTGATAGGAACCGGGTTTTTACTGGGCGGCGGCTTGCTTGGATTAATTGGCGGAGCAGGCTTTATGAGCTGGCTGTTTGCAAACAGTCTTGGTGTTTTGCTTGTGGGCTTGGGTTCGGTTCTTGGCGGACTTGGATTATGGTTTGCAAACCGCAAGACCAGGTTCTTTAACAAAATGGCAAAATTCAGAAGGCTTTCTAAAGATGCTGAAAACGGTCTGATTGCAGCCACTAATGGCCGTGCCGCAAAATGGAGCAGAAAACTGGACAGGCTTTACGACAAGGCGGTCAGAAAAGGGCTGGCGCGTGAAGACCAGCGCAGAGAATACTATGAAAAGGGGTCGCTGTCTACCGGCGGGCTGGTAGAGCGTGACCGGCAAAAAACAGAAGGCCGGCAGCAAAAAGCCGAGCAGGAAAACACGGACGCTAAAATAAGACAGAGCTACTTAGATATAGAAAAACATCGTGCCGAAGCTAATGAAGCATTCAAGATTATTAAAACAAAAATTCCTGAGGATGTTGCAAAGAACTCTAAAAAATGTTCGTACCAGGCAAAAGTTGTGCTTGAATATTCCGATGGCAGGTCACCTGAAACCATGCTGGAACTGCTTGGAAAGAACGAGGCTGAAACATTTTTAGCAAGATATGCAATATCTGAAAGCGTGGAAAAGCTGCTTGAGAGCGGAAGGGTTAGAATTGAAGAGAATGTGTCCACTTCCGAAAGTATAGCAAACAATATGGAGCCGGAAGTAAAAGTATATACTATAACTCCGGAAAATATCAGTGCATACAAAAGCGAAGCAAAAAACAAAGCAAACGAAATTTTGGGCATAAAACCGGATGAGGCTGCAAAAGCAGCTGCTGACAACAAGGGTCCAGCCAAAAATGCTCCTGAAATGGTGCACGGCGGCGGAAAGTCTGCGTCGTAAAAATTAAAACAATCGGGTAACCGGTTGTTTTCTGTTTTTCGCTAAAATGTTTAATTATTAAATTATACACCGGGTTGACAAAATTGTCCCGGTGGGCTATACTTAGGAGTGCCCGCATCGGCGGGGGAGGTATATAAAATAAACTTTATCACAGCGGATTTAGATCCAACAATAGCATTTAGAATATTCGACTTTCCCGTTCATTGGTATGGTATCATCATTGGAGCGGGGCTGGGGCTGGCGGCTGTGCTGGCGGTTTTTATTGCATGCTACCGGGGGTTTAAACGTGACCTGCCGCTGGAACTGATACTGTGGCTGTTTATTCCGGCAGTAATCGGAGCCAGGCTGTATTTTTTAATATTCAACGGCGGACCGTGGGACAGGGCATTTGCAATCTGGGACGGCGGAATTGCCATATACGGAGCAGTTATTGGCGGTGCAATTGGCCTGGCTGTTTGGTGTTACATAAAAAAAGTTAATTATCTGAGAGTTGCGGATGTGGTTGCGCCATGTCTTATTTTAGGACAGGCAATCGGGCGCTGGGGCAACTATGTAAACAGCGAGGTATACGGGCTGGAGATAACCAACCCGGCCTGGCAGATGTTTCCTTGGGCGGTTGAGATTGGAACAGAGTGGCATATGGCAACTTTCTTTTATGAGAGCATGGCAAACTTTGTAATTTTTGGTGTGCTGTTGCTTCTGCTGATTAAAACCCGCATAAGGGGCATTGTTGTAGCCTGTTACTTTATATTATACGGTGCGGTGCGGTTTGTATTGGAGTTTGTGCGGCTTGAAAATCTTATGGCCGGCAGTTTACAAATATCACAGGTTGTAAGTGCAATTTGCATTGCTGGCGGAGCTGCGCTGCTTGTGTACATATTGGTCAGACGCAAACAAGGCAAGTGGCCGGCTGACCAGGTGCTGCCGTGGAAGGAGCAAGGAACAGGTAACAGGTAACAACTGTGGATCGTTTACGCTCCAAAATTCCCCCTTTAGCAAAGGGGGTGGCACGGGAGTGCCGGGGGTTGTGATGAGAAAAGAACACAACCCTCCCGCCTGCCGGCGTACTCCATTGGCGGGAAGGGAGAATTAATTAAAAGAGGACAAACATATGAGCAAATTCAACTTAGAAAAAAACGGGTATTCCACATCTGAAGTGGATAACTTTCTGTTTAAGCTAAAACTGGAGAACGACGAAAAGCTGAAAATGCAGCAGGCAATTATACATGAACTCAAGCAGGAACTGGTAGAAGTTAAGTGCAGTTTGGATAAGTTTGAAGGTAAAGAATCGCAGATTTCGTTTGCGCTTGTTTCTGCGGTTGAAAAGGCAAGGCAAATTGAGGAATCGGCAAGAAACCTGTACGGGCTTGAAATAAAGCGCGTCAGGATTTTGTACCAGAAATGGGAAACGCTTTTAGAAAAATTAACCGGCAGATACGGCAAATGTATGATAACCGATGAAGTGGCGGCACTGATTGACGAGTTTCAGATTGCCATAGCGCAAACGCTGACTGCAGGGCAGGGCGGGCAGAGCCACGCTAAAATGCTGCTTAGTAAAATGGGCAGCACTCCAAGTTACTCCCAAACAAAATTAACTGCCGAAAACCGGCTTGTATGCAAAATTCCGCTGCCGCAGCAGCAGTTGGCGGAGCAAAGCGTAAAAGACCAGTTTGCGGATGAAGCCAAGCGCCTGGCTAAAATAAGCATGACTATTACGCCAAGCGGCCCAAGCCCGGCAGATGAGTTTTTAACCACCGAACAAAACACGCTCCCCAGGGCATTTGGCCAGACACCAAAGCACAATGCGTTTTTTGAAGCCATTATACCAATTCAGATGAAAGATTACATAAACGAGCAAAAAGGGTTTGACCTGAAGGAAGCCATAAACCCAACCGAAAGCCTTGAAGACATTATGAAAGCCTTTGACTTTTACGAGGAGAAGTTGAAAAACGGTTAAAAATTTACCTCATGTCAAAGTGGAATTATGCGAGTAAAATGTACAATCAATTTATAACAGACGAACTTCATAGAATAAAAGCCGCAGACGAAAACATTCAATTAACAGGAGACATAAAACAAGACATTAAAAGGCGGTTGCTTTTCCATAAATTCCGTAAATACTCGGTTAGTGCAGAATATATTAAAACCATTGAAACCGCAATTAACTACAATGTGGACAACAACTTACCAATCAACATAACTTTTCCGCATGGCGGCTACAAACTATGGCGTCTTCCGGAAGCCCCGGAGGCAGACTGGGCAGAGCTGTTTTCACATATGTATTACACCGAATGGCTTGCTCCGATTTGTAAAATTTATGCGCCCGGAGTGTTGCTTGACTATTACCTTGATGACATTATTATTTGTAAACTTAACAACATTTCACGGAAAGATATTGAAGCGTATATAAGTTCGTATAAAAAAGTGATTAAGTTTTTAAAACATTATCAACCTAAAAATCTTTACACAACCGTGACCACCGTAAGCAGCAGATTTGCCAGCGAATCTGCTTTTTGGAACGCAATTGGTGAAAAGCTGGAAACGCAGCCGAAGCCTGAAGAAAAAGGTCTTTCCGCAAACATGAAGCGCATGATTGAGTTAAACTGCAAGTTAAAATCCGGACAGGAGGCTGACCCGCTTTGGCGGCAGAAGATTGCTTGTTTGCATGACGCATATCTGGAAGCAAAACGCGCCACCGGTTATATCCGCGGGCGGGACGATAAAATTATGATTGCAACAAACCTACGGCAGGCACCGAGAAGGGAAAGGCTGGTGGTAGGCAGCACAAAAACCTCAACTATGAAATTTTGGATAGCTTGCGGCGCACTGCTGAAAACGGGGAACCGATTGCAAACCACTGTGCTGTCGCAATCACAGTTGGAAAAACATAGCATTGAAACAGTAAATGTAAGCATACCCGGACTAATCGGAAAAAATTTTGATAAAATTAGAATTGTAAGTCTTAAAATTTAGAAAAGCCCTTGACAATGTGGGTGCGTGTATTATAATTGCCATATAAGCACAAAAGGAGGGCATAGTTATGTCAGATGCAGATAGAGATGCCGCTAAAGGCAGAAGATGGAGCGATAAAGGGGAATTCTGACGACAAGTCCAGCTTTGGAGCGTAAGCAACCAACCATTTATAATTTATAATTAAAAAAAACAGGCTTACGCCTGGTTTTTTTTAAACGTTGTGCATCCGTCCTTGTCAATATCAATCAGGACTGCCGCCCAAGACTCGAGCTCCTATAAAGTAACCTCATGGCACACTTAATGGTTTGCTTAATGCTGCTGCCTTCCGGCTCTGACATGATTCGCAATATTAAATTGCACAAGACCTTATACTCAACGCTGAATTTTGGATACATTTTCCCAAAATCTATTGCCGCAAACGGCATTCGGCTCTGCTGTAGCGGATTGCAGATAACAGGGCACCGCTAGCTCCCCGCCTAGCACAACGGTAGTATTATACATCAGAAACAAACGATTTGCAAGTTAATTTCCCAAATTTGTGGCTAGCTTAGTTTGTGTTTTTTGGGGGAATGTGATAAACTATAAAAAATTCCCCTCTATAAGAGGGGTGCCACGGAGTGGCGGGGTGTGGTTGCTTAAATAATTTTTATTCTATCCACACCCCGTCAAACCTGGCGGTTTGCCGCCCCTCTTGTAGAGGGGAATTATTAGGAGTTAATATGAGTACAAATGCAACACGATTTATAAACAGTTATAATGTAATTGACCAGACCCTGCGCTCGGTGCACGGGTTTAAGCGTAATATGACGTTTTCGGACATGATTCGCAGAAGCGTGTCTCACAACGCCGTTGTGCGTAAATACGAGGATAAGCTGATAGACTACGCGCGCCTCAGAAACGCAATTGTACACAACTCCAACGAAAACAGGGTAATTGCCGAGCCGCACCAGAGAGTAGTTGAGGAAATGGAAAAGATTGCCAGGCTTGTAAGTACGCCTCCGCTTATTATGAACAGCATTGCTAAAAAGAATGTTTTAATACTCGGGCACAACACCAGTATTAGAAAAACCATAGAAACAATTGGAGAAACGGGATTCAGAACTATACCGATATACAAAGACGGGATGCTGGTGGGGGTTATTAACCCTAACCGCCTGATTGATGAACTCGGCGCAAAAATTTCTGTTGGCACAGATATCAACGATTATATAAGCAATACTCCCGTAAGCACTGTTTTACGTGAAGACGACATTAACACGTATTATTGCATACGCAGCGAAAAGCTTACCATTCAGGAAGCAATGGACCTGTTTTTTACCAAACGCAAACTTCAGGTAATTGTTATTACTCCGCAGGGTAATTACCTGCAATCGCCTACAGGTATAGTTACGGCGGCTGATATTATTGACATGAACGACATTATTGAGAATTATGCGGTATAACAAGGAACAAGTAACAGGGAACAGGGAACAGTTGTGGGTCGCTAGCGCTCCGATGGGATAAAGGATACAATTATGAAATACAACAATTTAGAGGGCAGGCCCGATTTAGTTAAAATCCAGGACGAAGTGCTGGATTTTTGGGCAGCCGATAAAACTTTTGAAAAGTCGCTTAATAAACAAAGCGGAAAAGAGGTGGTGTTTTATGACGGACCTCCTTTTCCTACGGGCACACCTCACCATGGCACTGTTTTAGTATCTTTTATTAAAGATATGGTTGCAAGATATTGGACTATGCGCGGCTTTAAGGTAGACCGTGTCTGGGGGTGGGACTGTCACGGTCTGCCTACCGAAACCCAGGCAGAAAAGGTACTGGGCATAACCGATAAACGTCAGATTGAAGCCGAGTACGGAATAGCCAGGTTTAATGAGGCCTGTTTTAACGTGGTGTCCGGAAACAACGAAGCCTGGAGACGGTATATCCGGGAAATGTGCCGCTGGGTAGACTATGACAACTCATATAAAACCATGGATTTTAAGTTTATGGAAAGTGTGTTATGGGCGTTTAAAGAATGCTACAACAAGGGGCTGATTTACCGGGATTTCAGGGTTACTCCGTATTGCTGCAGGTGCGAAACCGCGCTTTCAATTTCCGATACGCGTGAGTCGGACTCAACCCGGCCAAAGCAGGATACATGGTGCATTGCAAGGTTTAAAACGCAGGAGGAGCTTAACGGCAAATCGGTTTATTTGTTGGCATGGACAACTACACCTTGGACATTGCCGAGCAATCTGGCGCTTGCTGTTAATAAGGATTTAGAATACTCTTACGTTGAAGTTGAAGACGCTGTTTATGTTGCAGGCGCTTCAGCTGTTTCAAGATACCCAAAAGTGTTTGGAGAAAAGCCCGCAGTAGTTAAATCGTGCTCGGGAAGCGCATTGATAGGGGCAGTTTATGAACCCATATTTGATTATTTTGCCGATAAAAACAAAGAAGGCGCTTTCAGAGTAATTGCAGCCGAGTTTGTATCGTGCAGCGATGGTGTAGGTATTGTTCATATTGCGCCCGGTTTTGGTGAGGATGACTATTGGGCAGGTAAGGCTTCAGGTCTTCCGTTTGTTTGTCCGGTTGATGAAAAAGGGCGGTTTACTGCCGAGGTTGCGGATTTTGCGGGGCTTGGTGTTGTGGAAAACAGTAATCAGGTGCTAAGGCACTTAAAACAAAATGGCAAAGTAATTGCGGACGGAAGCCTTGTGCACAATTATCCGCATTGCTGGAGATGCAAGTCTCCGTTGATATATAAGGCAATGAACGCATGGTACTTTAATATAGAAAAGATTAAAGATAAACTAATGCAGGAAAACGAAAACATCGACTGGGTGCCGGAGGCGGTAAAGGAAGGCAGATTTGGCAGCTGGGTTAAGAACGCTCGTGACTGGAACATTTCACGCAACCGGTATTGGAGCACTCCTATTCCGGTGTGGAAATGTGATTCATGTCAGAGTGAAAAAGTTTTGGGCAGTGCTGCCGAAATTGAAGAAGTAAGCGGGGTGCGGCTAACCGACCTGCATAGGCAATATGTTGATGAAGTTACCTTTAAATGCAAGTGCGGCGGCACGTTTAGACGCACGCCCGAGGTGTTGGACTGCTGGTTTGAGGCCGGAAGTATGCCTTTTGCGCAAAAACATTATCCGTTTGAGAATAAAGATTGGTTTGACAGTCATTACCCGTGTGATTTTATTGTGGAGTACCCCGGGCAGATAAAGGGCTGGTTTTATGTACTGCACGTTCTGGCGGTAGCGTTGTTTGGCAAGCCTGCATTTAAAAACTGTCTGGTACATGGTACGCTTTTAGATAAGGAAGGCAAAAAACTAAGCAAATCAAGCAAAAACTACACCGACTCAATGGAATTAATGCGTAAATACGGCACTGATGCATACAGGCTATATCTGTACCAGAGCAATGCAATGCTGCTGGGAGATGTGGTGTTTGAAGACAGCGGCATTGAGGATGCGCTGCAGCAAGTTGTTCTGCCGTTTTATAATGCTTGCAGCTTTTTTACCTCCTACGCCAATATTGATGAATTTTACGGAGACGATAAGCATACCCCAAGTTCGCAAAATCAGCTGGACAGGTGGATTCTGGCAAAATTGTATAATGCAGAATGCAGCATAACAAAGGCAATGGACAATTACCAGATTGACCAATATGTAAAACATTTGCTGCCGCTGATTGACGGACTCACAAACTGGTATATCCGCCGCTCGCGCAGGCGGTTCTGGGCCGACGGAATGGGTGATGACAAGCGCCGGGCATACGAAACTCTTTACTATGTGCTGGTTAATATATGCAGGCTTTTGGCTCCTGTTGCGCCGGTAATTTCGGAAAGGCTTTATCAGCACTTAACCGGACAGGAAAGTGTGCATTTGGCGGACTGGCCTGTAATTCCGCAAGGGTTTAGTGACGAAAAGCTTCTTCTGGAAGTTGAGGTAGTACAAAATGTTATTAAACTGGCGCGAGCTTTAAGAAACAAGAACAGCGTTAAAAACCGGCAGCCGCTAAGCAAACTGCAGGTTGTGCTTACCGCGCAGCAAAATGCAGAAGCAATTAAAAAAGCAACTGCAATTATTGCAGAAGAATTAAACGTAAAAACAGTTAAGATTTTAGACGACGTTAATCTTATTGCTGAGGTGAAATACGTCCCCAATTTTACCAGGCTTGGACCAAAACTCGGGTCAAAACTTCCTGCTGTTGCAAATCAGATTAGAGGCGGGCAGTTTAAGGCAGTTTCAGACGGTTATGAACTGGACATAAACGGCCAGGCAATTGCGCTGGATTCCGACGATATTCTAGTCTCTTACCAGGCTAAAGAGGGGCTGCACGTAATTAGTGAAGGCGGAATTGTTGTTTCGCTTGACCTTACAATTACGCCCGAGCTTAAAGACGAGGGTATTGCACGCGAAATTGTGCGCAACATTCAGGATGCCCGGAAGAGCCTTAACTGTCAGATTATGGAAACTATCCAGATAGAAATCCGGGGGAATTATCCCAAGCAATGGCTGGAGTATATCTGCACGGAAACATTGAGCGAGGTTACAAAGATAGATAGTCCGGACACCACTTGCGTAATTGAGGACGATGCGCCAATCACTATTCTAATAAAACGAAAAAACAATTAAATTAGCAACCAAAAATTCCCCTCTAGAGAGGGGTGGCGGGCAAAGCCCGACGGGGTGTGTTATGGAATCTCTTATAGTCTTACATGAAGACAATCATCTTTTAGTTGCGCTGAAGCCGCATGGAATCAGCGTGGTTTCTAATAAGGGTGAGCGTGATTTAAACACACAGGTGCAGGAGCATTTGTCCTGCGGAAAGACTACAGCGGGTAAAAGTTTTTGTGTGCCGTTGTACAGCGTAGATAAGCCTGCGGGCGGAGTTGTGGTTTTTTGTAAATCCGCTAAAGCACTTAACAGGCTGAACGAACAGATTAATGTTGCAGACGAAAATTTTGAACTTGCTTATTATTGTGTTACGGTAGGCGTGCCCAAGCAGAACAGCGGCCGCCGGACCAATTATCTGAAACCGGCACATGACGGCAAACGGCTGGAGCTGGTTCCGCAATATACAACCGGGGCGCTGACTGCAGAAATCGATTATTCGGTTGTGGGCCGGATGGATGGTCTTGCGTTGTTGAAGCTTAAAAGCAATGCTGCAGCCCCCGGGCATGAGCGCTGCCAGCTGGCAGCATCCGGCACGCCGGTATATGCCGATGCAATATACGGCAAGCCGGTTGCGGGCAGTAGGCTGGCTATGTGGCTGACTGATGTTAAGCTGGTTCACCCAACAACCGAACGCATTATGACGTTTAGAGCGTTTCCGGACACAGCTGAGGAACCATGGAATAAGTTTAATATGGCAATGGTTTTGAAAATCATTTAGTTTGACAAGAGTAAGGAATTATGATACACTGTAATGCAAAATAAAGCGGCGGAGGGATTATGTCGAATACTATGAAGTTGATATTGCGTATAGCAATTGCGGCATTGGCAATTGCTGCAATTGCAGCAGTTGTGGCTTTCTTTTTAACCAGACAGGACGACAATCACCGGGTATATAATGCCTACACTCAGATGAATTCTCTTGAGTCTTACAAAATTTTTAATCAGTATATTAACGAAAATGCAAGCACTTCCGAACAGAAAAACTATTTAACCGACGTTGGGCTGAATGCAAACGGCGAGTTTAGTAACGTGTATTCTATGTACAAGGCCGAGCTGCTGTTTTACGAAGCGCACGGCAGAAACCTGCTGTTTTGTACAAATACTACCAATGCAGACACGGACGCTATTGTTAAAAAGATAAACGAACTTCGCGGGACAATAAATCAGGCAGGTGATTCGGGCAGAAAATTTTACAACAACAGCAAGTCGCTTGAAAGCATTACTCCTACCGAAAGCCAGAAAACCGATCAGAAAAACCAATACCTTAATGTTGTAAACAGATTGTATGATGTTACGGTAAAGCTTAACGAGGTTAATGTTTTGCTGCGCCCGTATGTAATTAAATATGTATTTAACGGTGCTGCCAAGATTGACTTTGAAAATGGTTTACTGGAAGCAATCCAGCTGCAGGCGAAACCAACAATAACTGCATTGGCTGCGGCTAAAGGCGGCGCAATTGGTTTTGTAACTGAGTTAAACATTATAGTTGATATGTACAAAAACAATGCGCTTACCGGATTTGCAAGCGGTTTTCCAACCGGAAATGCTGCTGTTGTTGAGTTTGCCGGAACCATATCCGCCATAGCACTCGCCGACAAAACAGCATTTTTTGATAGTGCAAACAAGAATGCATACATTGCGGGCTTGCCGGAGTCGGCAGTAAAAGCCAATCTGACAATAATTAACAACTTTTTGTTTTAGTTAATCCGGAATTTACAGGGAGGGGTTTTATGAAAAAACTGGTACTATCGTTAGCGTTTGTGTTTTGCTTATCCGTAATAGCGGTTGGTTTTAGCGGCTGCTTTGAGCGCAATTATACCTTTGCCGAGGCAGGAGCGCTTTACAAACAAATTTTAACGGATAATCCGGATATTTTTTCGGCTGCGGGCGGAGTTGATATTATATACAAAGACGTTGTTGCTACCGCTATAAGCCTGACCGGGCCAAATGACAAATTTAAAGTGTTGTCCAAAGTTTATACCAACGCTTGGGCACAATTGGATACAGTGTTTACAGCAAGTATGCTGCCATTAAAAATATATGCTCATGCGCTGGATGCCGGCAATGTGCCAAACGGGGTAGCCACCGACTTTGGCCGCAAACTGGCCAATATGGAAAGCCGGTTAAAAGACTTTAAGCAAATTAAAAAAGAGATTGAGGGCCGGAACACTTTTGATGCAAACGGCAGTTTTGATTTGGAAAGATTAGGTAAGCTTATATCTGCATTTAAGGAGCTGAATTTAGCGGCAACAGAGATGTCCGTACAATTTTTAAATATTTATGAAACACATATCTTTGTAGGTTATGACAAAGAGCAACCGCTGACATCCGGACTGATTAAGTTGGACATGATTAAAAAAGTGGTGGAATTTGCGGCTGTTTATGCTAAAACCGATATGCTGCTTGTTGGCGACAGTGATTATTTGAAGTTTGAAACGTTAAGTAATTTCCTGTTGGTTTACGGCGAGTTTAAGGCAGTTGAGGCTATAACCATTCCAACAATCACATCGCCGGCCGTAGATGCTATAGTTGAATACTACAACAAAACGGTGAAATACGAAAAGAACTATTATGCAGAGCTTGGTTTGGTAAATGATGCGCTGGACCGCTTTGATTACAGATTAGTAAAAAATGTTTATAACAACGTAAATTATTCGTTGAAACAAAACGAGCAGGTGTACTACAATAAGACTGTTGAATTCGTCAGCAGAGAGCAGGCAGGCATGCGTGCAATATATCAGCAGCTGTGCCTTAGAGTAGCCGCACTTGCCCCTTAATAAAAGGACATGAAAATGGACAATGTTAAACTAGCCGAAATGCTTTTTTCTGACGTGAAAAATGCGCCGGAATATTACGAAAAAATGTATCCGCCAAGAAGCCTGGGGCCGAGTGCCGAAGTAACCCGGATTGCGCCAAGCCCGACGGGCTTTTTGCATATCGGGAACATAAATACGGCGTTGGCCAACATGAGGATTGCCAGCCAGACAGGCGGGGTATTTTATCTGCGTATTGAAGATACCGACCAGAAGCGTGAGGTTGAGAATGCCTCTTTTGACCTGCCATACAACTTTAGCAAGTTTGGTATCGTTTTTGACGAGGGCTATTGCAGTGACGGAAGTAACAAAGGCAATTACGGTCCATACAAGCAAAGTGACAGACGGGAGATGTACAGGGCATACGCTAAATGGATGGTTGAGCAGGGCAAAGCCTATCCTTGTTTTTGTACAAGCCAGGAACTTGAGGGAATGAGAGCAGAGCAGGAGAAAAGAAAAGCTTTGATTGGCTATTGGGGCAGGTATGCCAAATGGCGCGATGCTCCTATGGATAAGATTACTGAAAAATTAAACAAAGGTATGCCGTGGGTGCTTAGACTAAAAAGCTTGGGAAGTGTAGAGCGCCGGATTAAGACATATGATGTAATCCGCGGTGAGCGGGATGTGCCCGAAAACCAGAACGATGTTGTGTTGATAAAGTCTGACGGATTGCCGCCGTATAGCTTTGCGCATGCAATAGATGATCACTTAATGCGCACGACGTTAGTGCTGCGGGCAGATGAATGGCTGCCGAGCATGGCTGAGCACCTTCAGATTTTTGAGGCGTTGGGATTTGTTCCGCCTAAGTACGCGCATATTTCGCCGCTTTTAAAAATAGAGGGGGAGATAAAGCGTAAGTTAAGCAAGCGCAAGGATCCTGAAGCAAGAGCCGACTTCTTTTTGGAGCAGGGTTATCCTATGGAAGGGGTACACGATTATCTGCTGAATATCATTAATAGTGATTATGAAGACTGGCGTGCTAAAAACCCAAAGACAGATACAAACGAATTTAAAATAGATTTAAGTAAAACCAGCGCCGGCGGCGCAATGTTTGATATGGTTAAGCTAAGCGATGTATGCAAGAACACGGTGGCTAGTTTTACTGCAAGCCAAGTGTATGAAAAGGCACTGGAGTGGGCTAAAAACTATAATCTCGAGTTTGCAGAAATATTAAAAACAGATAAAGCTTATGCAACCGCGGTGTTTAATATAGACAGAGAAAAAGAGCGTCCTCACAAAGATATTGCCTGTTGGGCGGATATTTCAAGGCTGTTTAGTTATATGTTTAACGCGCTGCATGATTACAATGCAATTGTTTTTCCGGCACAATACAGTAAAGGCGATATTAGAGCAGTTCTGGAAAGATACCCGGCTATTTATCATGCAGATGACGACCAGCAAACATGGTTTGGCAGGATTAAAGACTTAGCATTTGAATTAGGCTTTGCACGCGAAGTGAAAGAGTTTAAGCAAAACCCGTCGGGCTACAAAGGTCATTGCGGAGATATAAGTACAATAATAAGGGTGGCCTTAACCGGCAGCACGCAAACGCCGGATTTATATCAGATAATTAAGCTGCTTGGTAAAGAAGAGATGAGAAAGCGATTCGATAAAGTGCTGTCATTGCGAGCCTGACCTGCGAAGCCCGCAAACGAAGCAATCCCCCAGGTAGAAGTTTAAAGTAATAAAAGCGCTTGCCAAAATTCCCCTTTATGATATTGTGGGTGGATGCGACCAACGGGAGCAGACGGGGTATGTGATACTGCCAAGCATATCGTTATCACATACCTCCCCGCCTGCGGCGGTACTCCTTTATCTTAAAGGAGAATTTTGCGAGGGGAATTTTTATTTTTGCAAATAATTTTCACCGGCGCCCGCAAAGCTAATATTAGCTTCTTTGGCTTGCGCGTGCTGCAGGTAGCGTGGGATTGTGTGCTTTTTCCCGTCTTTAATGAGAAAAGTGCCGGTTTGCTTAAAATTAAAACTTACATTTGCTGCAACACATTGCGCGCGTATATCCAGCACCCAATTGTAATCACAAACTCTGGCAGTGTCGCCCGATTCGCCGCCCACCACAACCTGCTCAATGGTGTCATCAAGATATTTGCTTAAGTCAATTGGACCAAGCAGCGGTTCGTTTATAATTACTTTATGTTTTATCGAAAGTTCTTTAAATATAGGCAGGCGTAACTCGGCCTGCTTTTGATTCTCGCAGGTTACGCACACAATTACATTATCCCAGCCGTTGCCCCAATCGGGCGGAGCACATTCTAAAAAGCGCTCAATGCGTTTGGTTATAAACAAAAACCTGCAGTCATTGCGCTCTCTTATCATATCCCAGGCCTCTTGCCGCCACTCATCGGCTTTATCCAGCAAAAAGTCGGATGTAAAGCAGGTGTAAAAAAAGCTGCCGGGCTTATATTTGTATTCGCCCTTTCTGTTTTTGGCAACGGGCAAATTAAACTTTAATGTTTTACGCACTATTGTGCTGTCCACATCTCTTTTTGCATCGCCGCGATAAACATAGCAATTAGCACAGCCTTCGCTGTGCTTAATGCAACCGTGCCATAAATTCCATATTATGCCCATGGAGATATTGTATAGCATATAGGTATTATTTTGCAAACAAAAATTCCCCTTTAGGATATTGTGGGTGCCCCGCAGGGGCGGGGTATGTGAAAAATATTTTGCGCCTTCGGCGGCTACCCCGTCACACTTCGTGTGCCACCCCTTCACAAGGAAGGGGAATTATTTGCTATGATTTTTATTAAAACTGGTTGGGAAATTCCTTAATCAGTCCCGATGTAAAGTAATCGGCCATATCCAGTGCTTCTTTTTCAACTTCATCAAATGCAGCAATATCAGCGGGGAAGTTGCCGGCCATACGATTGCTGACTTCCTTGGTGGTCAGCTCAAGGTGCTTATACAGCATATTTTTCAGGTCGTTAAAACCGTAATGACTGTTCAGATTTGCAAATGCCAGCGCCATTTCATCGGCGTTCCGGTGCCATGCTTTGTTCAGCCGGTCGGTCTCAGCGGTATTGCCGTCGCGCACGGCAACCATAATCTGACCGCCGATGTTTAAGTGTTCGGTTAACAGGTCTGCAATTTTTTTAGCCGCATCTCTATTGTAAAATCTGCCGAATACTGCTGCAATATCACCGGGATTTTGCATAAGGCGGTTTGTGGTTGCTGTCTGGTCGGGCAGCCGGTGCGCAATAGATAACAGCAGCATTCTGGTCCAATACACGTGCTGGCTCCAAACAAGCCGCATAAGATTAATCAGCGCTATGCGCTTGCTCATATCCGGGCATATAGTTCCTATAGGCGGCACAGGTGTAACCGGAGGCCTTACAGGCGGGAATATTGGCGGAAACACCGGCGGTCTTGGCGGCAGCATTCCAATAGGCGGCAGAGGCGGAACAACTCCGGTCGGCGGCAATGTGCCGATAGGCGGTTCAGGCATAACCGGCGGAAACACCGGTTGCGGGTTGCCCGGGCAGATTAAAATCTGGCTTCCTATTTGCAGATTGTATGGGTCAATGCTTGGGTTGCGTGACATAATGTCCATCACGGTTGTATTATGTTCTTTTGCCAGCTGGTGTAATGTGTCGTTTGGTCTAATTGTATATGTAATAATTGTATTTGCGCAATGCATAAGTTTCTCCTTCATTAATAGATTGCTATTAATAAAGTTTATGTATAACGAGTCTATAAGGTGCTTACGCAAAACAAAAAAGGCCTGCGCCTTTTCCGTTGCAATTAAAGTTGCTCAGCTTCTATGCTATCTTCCTTTTCCTTAAAACAAACCACCAAAGCGCAAAGCTGCCGCCCAAACAAACCGCAGCTGTAGAACCTACGGATATTCCCGCAATTGCAGCGCCGGACAAGCCATTGTCATCATGTGCGGATGGGTCCGGGCAATGAGGCTGGCCGCATACCGGACAATCGCCGTCATCGCAATGGTCAAGTTCGCAAGGGTCGCAAACATGATTTAGAGTCCACACGGGATAAAGTGTGCCAATTGATAAACTTGGAATTATTATGTTTAAGTCGTGGTCTTTTGTACTGCCGTCTGCATTTACAGACCAGCCCGTTTGCGTGTAACCGTCTCGGGTGTAAATTGCGCCTGCAAGGCTTGAACTATATTCTGTGCGCGCATCGCCGGCACCATTTGTGCCAGGATTATACAAAAGTTTTAACACTACAGACGAATTGGCATTAATTCCCGATGTGCCACCGCCCGATATGCTGCCAAGCACAACAAGCTTTCCTTGTGCAGCCACATTGATTGTTCCATTGTTTGTTAAAGTAATACCGCTGTCAACGGTAAGAAAAGTGTTTGAAGGAACTGTAAGGGTGCGGCCCGCCGGCACAGTTGCATTGTTAAATAAATACACCGAACCGTACACCGAACCTTGAAGTCCTTTAAACAATACACCGTTTACAACACCGTCTGTGTTTGCTGTTAACGAGTTTGCAACGCTGGCGGAATACGCAGTAACAAAAGCGTTGCCGTTCATAACAAGCGTTCCGTTATCAGCTCCGCCGGTGCCGCAGCCTATGCCCGATGAAGTTCCGCTGCCTCCTGCTATGGCCGTTACCGTCCCGCCGTTAATTGTAATATTTCCGCCGGAGCAGTTTTGTCCCCCTCCTATGCCGGAGCCGTTTTGATGACCGGCAGCCGTTACAACTCCGCCGTTAATTGTAATATCTCCGCCGGAGCCGCTTGCTCCGCTGCCACTGCCTATGCCCGCACTGTTGGTGCCGCCGTTGGCAGTTATTGTGCCGCTGTTTATTATAATGGTTCCGGCGTTTGAAGCGCCACTGCCGCTAACCTGTCCTATACCTGCACCGCCAGAGCCGGTTGCCGTAAGACTGCCATTGCCGCCTATTGTAAGTGTTGCGCCGGCGGGTACTCTTAACCCTGCACGAACGCCGCCATCCGATTTTAATATGTTAGCACCAACAAGCGTTAAATTAACAGTGGAAGTATTGGCAATATCAAAAGCCATACTGGCTGCTGGTTGGATATCTGCATTATCCAAGGTAATATCTACCGTAGCACTTGCAGCCACAATAATCCTGTTTGTAGTGGTGGTGCCGGTGATAGTAACATTTGCACCATCCTCTATGGTGAATGCGTTTGATGAATATGTCCAGCCTGTTCCGCTTGCCGTGGTTGAATCATTTACATCAATTGTAGCACCGCTGCTTGCCGCATAAACCGTTATAGGTGCGTTTATTAAGCCACCGCCAAACAGTCCTGCCACCATTGCCACAGCAACCATCATTGCAGTTGCCAAAATTGGTGTCCTCTTTTTAATTTCCATATTTTCTCCTTTAAAAATTTATTTGTAATTATCAATTATCAAGCTCGTTACATTATAGCGTTATACAAAAATTTTTACAACAAAAACATTACATAAAACAAAAAACCGCCAAAGCAGTTTCTCATATGGTGGAAGTGAGTGGACTCGAACCACCGACCCCCACCTTATCAGTTATAATTAAATCCCGTTTTAACTTTTTTTACTTCTATAAAGCTAATAGGTTTTATAACTCGTGTAGGTTGTGTGTTCAAATCTGTAAGTTCAGTATATCACATAAGTTTTGTAGTGTCTATAACTTTTGTAACTTCTCTAAGTTTGTATTACATTTTTTCATTACACATTTTATTTTTTGCTTTTTTTAGTGGGCAGTATATTGCCATGCTTATCAATTAAACCTTTTTCCACTAAACTATTAAATCTTTTGCTCATATCTTTATCTTCTCTATCTCTGTGAGGTCTGCCTTTTAAGTCAAACCATTGTGATAAGTAATATAAGCCAAGCTCTCTTGTGTTTGGATTATTGGCAAGGTCATCTACTTCTAATAAGGTATATTTTACCTCTGCACCATCAGGTGTGAGAAAGGTATGCTTTTTAACTTCTTTTTCCATGTTCAAATTATATCATAAAACTTTATCTCTGTAAATTTACTTAATAGATATATTAAATTTTTATTGAAATTGACCCACGATTCACTTGGGTCAATTTTTTTATGTAAATTTAACTCATACAAGCAAAACAGTAGTTTCAATTATTTTTCTAAAACATATTTTTTGCAAGTGTATAGCATTATAGAGCAAAAAATAAGGAGGTTTTGCTTGGTTAAGAAAAAATCAAAAATTATTAAAAGGAAAAAGAAAATGAATAATTTATTTGAAGTAATTAAAAAAGAGTGGTTAACACATTGTCAAAATGACTCGGTAACACACTCTAAAAACAAATATGGTTTCACACCATTTAAAAGTGAAAGCGAATCAATAAAACTCGTTAAGTTTAGTTTCTATAATCAACGAGTGGAGCAAAGTATTAGAAACTTTGATAAATTGATTTCTGCTCTCTATCACATTCCACACAGGTTTAAATATGTGCGTTGGGCAGTTGAAAAAGATTTTTCAAAATATAATGGCAACTTCAAACCGAAGTTTCAGCAAATAGATTTGTATGTTTTATTCGTATTACCAAAATCGCCATTCTTTAAAGATATTTTAGAACAATTTAATATTGATATGTCGGTAAGTTCTAATAGAAATTTCTCGGCATTAAAAGAGGCTTTTGATTTTATTGAATTTGAAACTGAAAGCATTAGCGAATTGAAAGAGCTTGTTAAAGCTGAAATTGTTAGTGATGAATATAAACCTATTCACTCGTTAACTGAAAGCGAAGAAATTGAAGTTATTGATTTTGAAGAAAGCGAAAACAAAGAAGTAGAAGAAAAAAGATATATTCCAAACTTCGATGATGATGGCTTTCCATGTTAACAAAAACAGGCCACTTAAAAATTTGTAATTAAGTGGCCTGCCCCAAGAGGGCAAAAAATAAGGAGAATTTTAAAATGAAAGAAACAAAAATTAAAAGAGAAAAACTGCCAAAAGTTCCATTTTTTACGGTAAGTTTTTATAACGAGGCAAATAAAGCCTTACACGACTTGTATGATAATGCTGGCGATTTAATTTGCTTTGGTAATTCAGTCGGAGCAAATTCGTGGATTATAAAAGGAATTTTAAGCACACATTTTAGAGATTGTGGGATTACACATATCATTTTTAATTACACAACCGAACATTATAACCGCTGTGATTTTTATGACATTGACGGACAGTTTGTTGAAACTGAATACGAAAATAAACCAAAGGAGGAAAACTAAAAATGGCAAAACCAACAGTTGATGATGTTTGCACAATGCTTGCTGAACATAAACCATTCAAGTTTTATAATGGCTTTTTCTATAACAGCAAATACGAGCTTGTAAGCAGACAAAAAATGCGAGATATAATTGCATTAAAGGTTGGCAGATACCAACCAAACAATTTAGATAGGTTTGAAGAAACCATTTGTGAACATAACAAATGTGAAGATAAAAACCCGAGAGAAGTTTTTATAAATTCAATTCCTGCCATTGAGGGCGAATCATATATTTTGAATTGGCTAAAAAAACAATATCCTCAAATTGACTGGGAACAAGTGATTTACGATATTGTAATGCACAAAAGCGAAAAGATTTATGTGTTTCATGGAATTGCAGAGGCAGGAAAATCACAGCTTATAGATATACTAAAAAACTTGTTTCAAAATTATAGTGTTTCGTTAACAGTTAAACAATTATCAAACAGGTTTAATTTGGGCGAAGTAATTGGAAAATTGTTTGTTGGTGGCGATGATTTAGGGCGAGAAAGTTTTGGCGATATGGTTGGTCTAATCAAGTCAATGGCAACAGGTGGAAAAATAAGCATGGAACGAAAGTTTATTAGGCCTATTCAATGCAGGAACGAGGCAAACTTTGTTTTCTGCACTAATAATCCTTTAATACTTGATATTACTGATGAGGGTGTATTGCGTAGGTTTGTCATATTCTATTTTGATAAGAAAATGGAACTACCATGCGATTACGATGAGTTTAGAGAAAAATACATAAACAATGCAGAGGAAATTGGCAAGCTCATTTATCAACTTAAAAAAGTTAAATTTAACAAACAAGCTATTAAAGATTTAGAGGTTATGACAATTAAAAAATTATTAGCTGAAAGCCCTGTTTCTAAATGTGGCGAGAGAGATTATGAAGATTATGCGAAGTATTGTAAAGAGCATGGTTTCAAAGCATTTAATAAAGATAACTTTGATAAGGTTTGGAGCTTGATAGATAAGTATTTACCATTTAACGATAAAGCTCTTGAAGTGTTTAGCTTTACTTAATCAAAATGGCTTTTAAGTAAGTCAAAATGACTATGCTTATATACCATAAGATAATATAAATATACCACACCAGAACCTACTCAAATTGACTAAGTAACAATTTAAAGATTTGAGTAGTTATGAGTGGAGGCATTTTTAGAAGAAAATAAAAAATTAAAATAAAACATTAACACTAAGTCAAATTGACTCAGTAAAAGGAAGTAACAATGAAAGTAAAAGAAAAAGGCGTTTGGATTCCAAACGAATGGCAAGCTGACAAAAGACTTTCTCCAACCGACCTCATTATTCTTGCAAAAGTATATTCTTATACACAAAACGATTGGGGCTATTGTTGGGCGAATTCTAATGAACTATTGCCAATAGGAAACATATCACAAAGCACATTTGATAGGTCAAAAGAATGGTTGAGGAAGTTAGGCATTTTTGAAATTCTTAAACCAAAAAGCAAGTGGCGACAAATTAAAGTGCATTTAGATAAACTGCAAATTTCTAAACAAGCACCACAACCGATAAACGAAGATGACATACCATTTTAGAAGAAAGGAAAATTGAAAATGAGAATTGAAAAAGAAGAAGTAAAAAGCATATTTGAAACTGAAACTTTTGAATCATATTATTTGATAAGTTTTAAGTTCAATTATTATTGGTATAACAAACAAGGTGCTTGCACAACTACTAATCTCAATTTAGTTTTATTGAACGACTGTGTAAGTAAATTAAAAGAAAAGTTTAAAGACTGCGAACTGCGTGCTTGGCTGTATAATACAGACAGGCACGACTGGTTTGGAAAAATCTTTATTGCTTTTAAAGCAAAAGAAAACGCAAGCAAAAATATTGAACTTTTAAAGCAACACATTAAAAATGCAGAAATAAAAGAATTATCATCGGCAGAAGATTATCTTACTGCCTTTGAGAACGACCAAAAACAATTTAAATTATGCGACAACATACCACGAGAAGATTTGTTATTAACAAAAAATCGTTATCTTTTAAAATGCACTAAATACGATTCTAAAAATCGTGTAGTTGAAACTTGGTTTGAGGAACACGAAAAAAAGATAAGTATATTTGATTTGTTAAATGAGTAACAAAACATTCATTTAGGATTCACAGGGTCAACCCTATTCAATGGAAATTGATTGTTTAATATAAACTATAACTTTGTAAAAACTTGTCAAATTTTGTTTGTTTTAAAAAATATAAAGTGGTATGATGGTATCATATTGAGGTAGCAATATGAAACAAAAAATTGAAAAAGATAAAGAGTCTTTTACAGTTAGAATGACCCCTGCTTTGTATGACAAAATGCAAGAAAAATTAAAGCAGTTTAGAAAACGAAAAAGCATAAACTCATACATTAACGAATTGATAGAAAAAGATTTAGGGGGTAACAAATGAGCGAAAGATATACCGAAGAATTTGTTTTAAAAGAAATGGGTGTTCAGCTCGGCGAAAACGAGTTTGGTTACATATTCCCACAAGGCGACATAAAAAGTGGCTTTGACACTATTACAACAAAGTTAAGAGCTATGGGTGGAAAGCCTGTTATTTGTAACATTGAAGATTACGATACAGTTGGAAATGGAAAAGCAAAGCCAGAATATATTGCAACTTTTAGCGAAGACAAAAGCACAATCTTATTGATTGAGTGCAAAAGATCAACAAAAGAACATATTAGTCCTACAATGAATATGCCACAAAAGTATGCTGTTGATGGTGCTTTGTTTTATGCAAAACATTTAAAAGAAGATTATAATGTTTTGGCTGTTGCAGTAAGTGGCACTACAAAAGACAATGTTAAAGTTAATACTTTTTATTGGAAAAAAGGTTTTGAAACTCCACAAGAATTGAAGAAAGCAAAAGATACTATATTAGAGCCTTTAAACTATTTAAATCTTGCTAATGGAAAGAAGCTTGAAAGAAAATTCTCCCTACAAGAAATTAGAGAAATGTCTTTAATCATGCACGAAAAATTAAGACAAATTAAAATTTCTGAAAAAGACAAACCAATTTTTATAGCAGGTATTTTAATTGGTTTGCAGAATGCAGATTTTAGAAATACATGGAACGATATAAAAACATTTAAACCATTGGTAGATACTTTAATTGGTTCTATTGAACAGGTATTGGATAACAGTAATATTAGGCGAGAGAAAATTGACAGCATTAAAACTTCTTTTAGAAAAGTTAAAACAAATGAGAAACTAAAAGCATTACCACTTGGCGAGAGTGGTTCTCTTGCATGGTTTATTGAGCAATTAGAAATGAGAATTTTGCCAATGATGAATCACTATGAATACACAGAAGATGCACTTAGCATTTTCTACCATGAGTTTATTAAATATAGTGGTGGTGATGGTAAAGGTCTCGGCATAGTGTTAACACCCAAACATTTAACAGAATTTATGTGTGATTTAGGCGAAGTAAATAAGAACAGTAAAGTAATTGACATTTGCTGTGGCTCGGCATCGTTCCTTATTACTGCTATGGCCAAAATGTGCAAAGAAGCTAATGCAACAGAAATTGAAAATATTAAAAAGACTAGTCTTTATGGTGTTGAGTTGGATATAGATTTATACACTCTTGCAATTACAAATATGATTATTCGTAAAGATGGAAAATCAAATATTATTCATGGAGATTGTTTTAGTGCTGCTACAAAAAAAGAGCTAGAAAGCAAACAATTATCATTAGGACTTATTAACCCACCCTATGCACAAGAAGATAAAAGCGAATTAGAATTTGTTGAGCAATTATTAAATTATCTTGTGCCAAGGGGATTAGCTGTTGCAGTTGTTCCAATGAGCTGTGCCATTGGAACAAAGTTTAAAGAGATTCGCCAAAAGCTATTTAAAAACCATACTCTAAAAGCAGTGTTCAGTATGCCTGATGATATTTTTTATCCAACTGGTGTGAATGTTTGTGTAATGGTTTGGGAAGCACATAAACCACATGATTCAACAAAACCTACTTTCTTTGGATATTGCAAAGATGATGGATTTGTGAAAAGAAAGAAGATGGGTAGAATTGATTACTTTAACAGATGGGACGATATTAAAAAAGAATGGTTAGATTTATACGAAGGGAAAAAAGTTGTAGATGGTAAATCTGCTCTTCAATGTGTAACTGCTGATGATGAATGGCTTTGTGAAGCATACATGAAAACTGATTATTCTAAAATAACACAAAATAACTTTGAACAAACTGTGCGAGATTATTTGGCATATTTAGTCAAGAATGGTGGCAACAATGAAAGTTAAAGATTTGTTTGATTTAAAATATGGTGTCAATTTAGAACTAATGCGTTGCGAAGAAACTACTGCACCTGATGGCATAAATTTTGTAGCAAGAACAAGTCAAAACAATGGTGTTGTAGCAAGAGTGAAACTAATTGATGGAGTTGAGCCACAAAAAGCAGGAACTTTAAGCTGTGCAACAAGTGGCTCTGTTCTCTCTACTTTTGTTCAATTAGAGCCTTATTATAGTGGAAGAGATTTGTATGTTCTAACTCCAAAAATTGAACTGTCGTTTGAGCAGAAACTTTTTTATGCAATGGTTATAAATCAAAATGCTTATCGTTACAGCTATGGAAGAGCGGCGAATAAAACATTACCAGAGATTGATTTGCCGAGTTTGGAAGAATGTAACAAAGTAATTGGTGCATACAAAGTTGAAAAAGTAAATTCAAAAATAAATAAACAAATTTTAGATACTAATACAACCCAATGGGAAGAGTTTTTAGTGAATGATTTATTTAAAGTAACTGGAACAAAAACAACCAAAATAGAAGATTTGCAAAACTATGGAAAAGGCAAATATCCTTATGTAACTACACAAGCTGGAAACAATGGCATTGAAGGATTTTATAATTTCTCAACCGAGAAAGGAAATGTTTTAACTATTGATAGTGCTGTGTTGGGTTCGTGTGCTTATCAGGAAGAAGATTTTTCTGCCAGCGACCATGTTGAAAAACTTACACCTAAATTTAATATGACAAAATATATCGCTTTATTTTTTGTAACACTATTCAACCAAGAATGTTATAGATATTCTTATGGTAGAAAATCTAATCAAATTAAAATACGAAACACCATTTTGAAATTGCCTGTTGATAAAGATAAAAAGCCAGATTGGTTATACATGGAAAATTACATAAAATCATTACCTTATGCAGATTTAGTTTAAGTAAAACAAAAGTGGTCAAAGCCACTTTTTCTTTACTCTATTTTAATTTAAACATTAACCTAATAAGTTTCTATAACTTAACTATTTTCGTTTAACATGGTTAACCCTATGACTCCAAATGATATATAAAAATTATTCAATGTCAAAGTTACTGTAATCAAAAATTGGGCTGTCTAAAAATTGTGCCAATGTCATGTTAAAGCCTTTGGCAATTAACACTACTGTTGTGAATGACATTGTTTTATTACTTCCACTTTTGCGACCATAAAGAATATGGCCTAAATGGCCATGCGAGATACCGCTGACTTGTTCAAACTTATACTGAGTCATATTGCTTTGGTGCAACAGTTCTCTAATTCGTTCAGCTACTGCTTGCGTTAATGTTTTAGTCTTTTCTTCTTTCACACATATATTTTACTATTTTACGCCTACTGCAATAAGCCTACCTGTGTAGGAAATCTAATTTACTTTTAATGATTTTTTTGATAGAATAAAAAATATCAAATACATTGTTTTCGACACACTTCGACAAACCATGTATTATACTTAAAAAAAGAGGTGTTTATGAGTGGTAAAAAGAAGTTTCTAATTTATGTGTTACCGATAATTCTTTTGCTATGTTTTGCTGGTTTAATGGTATGGCCTTCTTTTGAGAAAATAGAACATGGTGGGTGGTATTGGATGAATCCTGTTACTTATCTCTCAATTGTTTTGCCTGTTACTTTTGTTTTTATAATTTGTTATGTTTCTGTCATAATATTTTTGAAAAAGAAACAACTGAAAAATGCTCAACCAAAAAATGAACAGAACAAGAGTAAAAGCAAAGTCGGTTTATGGCTTGCTTTCTGCCCACCTATTTTTGGCACAATGGTTTGGCACATATTTAGAATTCTTGAAAAGAATACTCAAAGCATTATGGAAGTTGAACGAACTGCACAACAAAAAGAATGGTTTTTACAATCAAAACTATATAAAGAAATGCCAAGCGAAAACGCAAAATTTAAGAAAACAATTTGGATATTCTATGCCTCTATTGTTGGTTGGTTAGTGTTGCCTTTTCTATGGTTTCAAATGGCAGTTATAGGTAGTAAGAGCAAAAAGAATCTTGCAAGCACTAATCAAAATTTATACGATACTTGCATTAAGTGTGGAAAGGAACATATTGAAGTTTTAGATAAAAAATTTATACGCACTCACTATGACAATAAAACAATTAAACAACCTGCAAGCTATGCTCAACGATTTGATGATACTGGTTGGGGTGGCTTGACTGATGGAAAGTATAAACCTAAATATGAAGTTGTTAATACTGAACACATTAAAGAATACTACGAGAAAACAGGCAAAATTGAACTAATGGCAATATACACTCTAAAACGAACACACCACGAATACGAACTAACTCGCAAATGTCCTCAATGTGAATATAGTTGGACTAATATTGAAGATTTGCCTAATGCACCTGAAAACGAAAAAACACAAGTAACTATTAACATTGAAAACTACAACGAAGTTAAAAAAGATTTACCTCATGTTTATTGTGGTCAATGTGGTGGGAAGAATAAAGGCGAATCAATACATTGTTATCATTGTGGCAAAGCAATTATGAAACCTGAATAAAGCTTAAAAAACTTTTTTCCAAATTTTTTGCCAAAGGGTGTCCTTTGGTTTTTTTGCGATATATAATCCAAACATGGAGGTATATCATGGAAGAAGTAGAAACATTTGATACTGCTTTGGTAGATGTTTTAATGAATGAAATAATGGACGATTTAGACAAACAAATACGAGAAAAGTTTTTAAGCATTGTAAAGCAAAAAGACCCAAAAGCATTAAGAAAATTTATAAGCAATTTATATAAGAGCTTTAATGGTTAATGCTTATGTATCATTTAAAAATTAAAAATAATGTTTTAACAAAAGTAATTTATAGCAAAGGTAAAGAGGGTTTGGGTTGGATTGGTTACTGCGTGCAAGTGCCTAACTGCGTGACCGAAATAGCAAGTAATGTTTTTGATGAGTCTTGTGCTAATCAAGTTTTAGGAATTATCTTGCCGAACACAATTAAAAGAATTGCACCTGATTCTTTTAATGTTGATATGCTTGCTTTCATTTTAGAAAATAGAGATAACGATTTTCTTGTTCAGTATGTGGCAAACATTGTTATAAAACACCCAACAAGAAAATATGCTATAAATTTCTGGCCGATGATATTCAGGAACTAAATAGACTAAATTAGTTGTAGCACGAATTGGCTCATGTGTCAGTTGTTAAACAAAATTGTTAATAGCATTTCCCCTCAAAAGCTTTGCTTAGGCAGAGCTTTTTTTCTGCAAAGTTGCTCAAAACTATGTCCTTTAAAAATCAAACTATTTATAATAAAACCATGAAATTATTTATTGAACGATTAACTGAAACCATAGCAGAACACAACCTAACTAACGAGCAATTTGCAAAGCTTATAAGCATAAGCGAGTATCGGCTGAATAATTGGTTAAGTGATAAATCAAAACCAAGAGCTAATCATTTATATAAAATTTGCAAGAAGTTAAAAGTTAGTTGTGATTATCTTTTAGGGTTGGAGGAAAAGAAATGAAATGTTGTTTATGCAAAAAGGACTGTGGCAAATATGGAAATAATCCTGCACCGGTAAACTGTAACCCAAAGGCGAGGTGTTGCGATAATTGTAATTGCAAAATCGTATTGCCTTACAGAATCAAAATGACACAGAGTCAAAAGAAAGAAATTAAAAAAGTTTTAAACGAGGTGTTAAATGATAAAGACTAATTTTCAAATGTATATGGAAGTTAAAGGCCATTACAGGAACAATAGAGATATTGCACGAGGTGTTTTAGAAGAACGAGAAATAAAACTCATCAATAGAGTTTTTGAACTTGAAAAAATGAAACTCACAGGGTTGCAAAATTTACGAGATTTTATTGTTGCTATTACTAATAAATCTTCTTCGCCTATTGACTGGGATTTAATGTCAGCAATTACATATTTAATTGATAAAAGAAAAATTGAACTTGGTGGCTCGGTTTAACTTGCTCTTAAATATCTATTTATTATTTTTGCAAGCCTTAGTGATTCTTCTTCGCTAAGTTTTGTTAGTTTGTAATACCATGATAAGCCACTTGGAAATTTCGCACCTTCTTTTATATTTATTAACAACTGCATAAATTCAGGGTCTTTTACTAAGTCAATATATCTATAAAATAGTTTGTCATTTTTTACTTCATTAGTTTTTAAAAATTCAAGCATTTCAACATGATATTTTTCTTTAAGCTCTTGTTCAATTAGTTTTTTGTGTTCAGCAAGTTTTTGTTTATATTCTTTTTCAAGCTGTTGTTTACCTCTTTTTATTTCTTCATAAATTAAAGCCTTATCTCTCTTTGCAAGATTTGTTTTTTCTTGTTCAATAAATGCTTTTGCGTTATTCATAGCATTTTCTAAAACTGCATTTTCATATTCATTTCTATCAATTCCAAAAAGCTCGCACGGGTAAAAATCTTTTGCGTTTGCATAAAGAAATTTCATGAGGTTTTGAACTTCATCATGCCATTGTGGTCTTGTTTCTAAATCTTCTGTTTCAGTAACCCAAGAATTGACTGCGTTCACCGTTTTTCCAATGGCTTTTGCTAATGCCACTTGTTTTATATTGTTGTCATTTATTATCTTCCTCAATGCCTTTGCAAACGAACTCATAATTTTTACCCCCACAGTTTACGATTTTTTAAATGTGTAATATAATCCTATTATACAAGCAAATTTGTATTTTGTCAAAATAATTAAAACCTTACTTTCTGCAAGTGTATTAGTAATTATCGCAGAAAAAAAGGAGGTAAAGAAATGCAAGATAAAGTTGCTCGTAGAAAAACTGTTGGCGAAAGTTTGAAAGCAATAAAAGAACTTGACCCACAGACTTGTATAACCGAATGATTTATTCGTGAGTTATGCAACAAAAAAGAAGTAAAGCATTTTAAAAGCGGAAACAAGATTTTAGTTAATTACGATGATTTACTTCGATATCTAAATGAAATGTAAGAGGGAAAATTATGCACGCAGTAAAAAGAAAAAACTCCAAAGGTAATGTTTATGCTTTCAGGTTCTTTGTCAATGGCAAAGACCCTGAAACGCAAGCACATAAACTTTATTCAAAAGTATGGAAAATACCTATTGAAATTTTAAACGATAACGAAGCTATTAAAAACGCAAAGAAAAAAGCTATGAGAGAATATGAAGATTATGTTGAAGAAGCTTCAAAAGGCATTGTAGTCAAAATTATAAATGAAAATGTAAAGTTTATTGAGTATGCAGAAGAATGGGCTGAAAGAATACTAATCAAAAATCCAAGTGGATTTAACTATTACATAAGAGCAAAAGAAGCTCTAAAACTATTTAAAAAAGAATTTCCTGCAAACTTGCTAATTAGAAATTTAACACCAACTATGATTCAAAAGTTTTATGATTGGCTTTGCACGAGAACTTACACTAAAAATATTGTTTTTGTTAAAGAAGAAATAGCTGAACTTGATAAAATAATTGAAGATAAAAAATTAAAAGTAAAAGATATTTCAAACGATTGTGGCATTAGCAGAACAACCTTATTTTTAGTAAGGCAAGCAGGCAGTCAAGTCGGTATGGAAGTTGCCGAAAAGATTTGCAAGCATTTCAAACTATCATTTAACAAATACTTTGAACATAAGCAAGAAATATGTAAATACGCAAAAGCGACAAATGCAGGTGTGAGAAGAATATTAGTTGCGATTTTATCTGATGCTAAAAAGAAGAAAATCATAAAAGAAAACTATTCCACAAAAGATTATACTGACTCAATAAAAGGCAGTAAAAAAGAAATGGTTTATTTCAACGAGGAAGAAGCAACTGAATTTGTGCTAAAAATTATGAGTGAAAAAGACATAAGGAAGAAAGCTGTTTATTCAATTATGATATTTTTAGGATTAAGAGGTGCAGAAGTTTGTGGGCTTGAATGGTGCGATATAAATTTTGAAACAAATGAGCTTTCAGTTAGGCAAGCATATAATTATTATAGTAAAGAATTTGAATCACAAAGCGATGACCCAAAAACAGACAGCTCTAAAAGAACAATTACAATGCCAGAACAATTGGTTGAAGTTTTAAAAGAATATCGTGTGTGGTGGTTAGAGCAAAAAGAACTTCATGGTGATTTGTGGGCTAATACTAATTATTTATTTACAAGGTCAGATGGAAAAACAAGAACAAGAAACACACATTTTCATTGGCTTAAAGAATCTTTATTAGAATATGGATTAAGACAAATTCCTGCCCATTCGTTAAGACACACTAACGCAACAATTTTATTAAATGCAGGTGTTCCTATTACTACAATAGCAAAGAGATTAGGACATAAAAAATCATCTATAACTTTGGATATATACTCTCATGCTTTAAAGAAAGCAGATGAAACAGCAGCAACTAAAATTAACGAAGTATTTTGCAGGAAGTTAGCAGTAAATAATTAAATGTGTAATAAGTGTAATAGTTACTATTTTTAAACTTTTGATAAAACCAATAAAAAAAGCCTGTAATTACAGGCTTTTTTGGTAGGACTGAGTGGACTCGAACCACCGACCCCCACCTTATCAGGGTGGTGCTCTAACCAGCTGAGCTACAGTCCTATGTTATGTTTTTATGACTTTACATCTGTCATGTTGGAGAAGCTACAAAAGTTAGAAAAGTTACACCATTTTAACATACCATTACACATTTTTATTACACATTTTTTCACGAGAGTTAAAATCGGTCTAAAATGTGGTAAAAATGAACTCTGGGATACCCTTTTAAGTAATACTTGAATGTTATAGTATATACTTATCAGGGTGGTGCTCTAACCAGCTGAGCTACACTTCCGTAAATTATTAAGTTAAGGATTTTTAACATAAGTGCCAGCCTTGCGACCGGCAGCTTATATTATCTGGTGGAGACAGTCGGAATTGAACCGACGACCTCCTGCTTGCAAGGCAGGCGCTCTAGCCAGCTGAGCTATGCCCCCGAGAAAAAGTTGGTTGCAGCTTGCTGGCAACAAACTGCTTTTGAGGGGAAACGATTTTCGCCGCAGGCGAATCGCTATGCCCCCATGAGAATAACAGGCTAATAATATCATTAAACTTGAGCCTTGTCAACAGAAAAATGAAAAATGTATTAAATTGCAGCCGGAGTATTCAGTAAAGACCCCAAGCCCTTTTTGTTTTGCTAATGGGTAATATTATGTTATAATATAACTTATGAATTGGGATATAATTTATGCAATACTTGCGCTTCTTACCGGTATAGGTATCTTCCTTGCCGGTATCAGTATGCTGTCTGCAAGCCTGCGTAAAAACTCCACACATAAAATGCGCGCCATGTTTAAGAAAATCGGCAACAACCGTTTTTCCGGGCTGGGTATTGGTACGGGAGTTACAGCATTAATCCAATCGTCTACGGCAGTTACTGTTATGACAGTAGGCATGGTGGGCGTTGGCATTTTGTCATTGTTTCAGGCCACCAGTATTATTATGGGTGCTAATATCGGCACAACACTTACAAACCTGATGGTTGGGTTATCGGTTTTTAAAGTGAAATGGGTATTTATGGCGCTGGCTCTTGTAGGTGTCGTTTTAAAAATGATATCCAAGAAAGACAAGGTTAAACTGGCGGCCGATATATTGTTGAGCGTGGGTATACTTTTTGTAGGCCTTCATCTTATGAGCGGCGCGTTTAGTGAATATGACGTGCTCCGAAACTTTTTTATCGGCCTGTTTGAGGTGGTGCAGTTTCCGCTGTTGTTGATATTGCTTGGTACACTGTTTACAATAATAATCCAGTCATCAACCGCTTCTATGGCAATTTATATCAGCATGGTTGCAACCGGCATAATAAATTTTGAGACCGCAATGTTTCTTACCCTGGGTACCGAAATGGGCACCTGCTTTACGGCGCTTTTAGCATCTCTCAGCGGCAACCGCAACGCAAAGCGTGCTGCACTTACGCACCTGATGTACAACGTGTTTGGTACGGTTTTGTTTACCGCAGTTATCTGGCCGCTGAAAGATATTATAATACCGGCCTATGCCAGCGTAATTAAAAGCCCTGTATGGCAAATTGCGTTGTTCCCGCTGATAAACAATGTAATTTCGGTAGCAATATTAATCTGGTTTATTAAGCCGTTTAACAAATTTATCTGTTTCTTAATAAAAGACAAGCCTAATTCGGAAGAGAGCATAATTGCCTCATATACAGATGAGAAATTACTTAAAACCCCGCTGGTTGCCATGCTTCAAGCCATTAAGGCCATTAACTATATAGGGCAGAAAGCCAAAGAGAATATTGTCCTTGCTTATTCCGCAGTTGTTAATAATGACATGACGCAGAACATTAAGATTGAAAAAGAGGAGCAGGCAATAAATGCCTTGTCGAAATCAATTTCGGATTATCTGATTAAAATAGGGGCCACTTCTGTTTCTGCATTAGACCAGAAGCTGACGGCCGGGCTTCAGCACGTGCTCAACGACCTGGAGCGTATAGGTGACCAGGCAATAATTCTCTTGGACAATGCCTTAAAAAAGAAGGATGTTAATGTTGACTTTTCGGAGGAGTCACGCGCGGAAGTTGCCGAAATGTTTAATGCGGTTATGGCAATGTTTACAGCCGGATTGGACTCTGACCTTTTAAACAACTATTATAGAGTAAAAAACAAGAATCTCAAGCTGAAAGAAAAGATTGATTCCATGAAGGATGAAATTACTAATTCTCACATAAAACGGCTGCAAGACGGAAATTGCAGAAGCGAGGCGGCCGAATTCTTTTACGCAACCATTACAGCGTTAAAGAGCATTTCCGACCATCTTGTTAATATAGACCGGGTTTTAATCGGTATAGATACCAAGCGCTCTAAAATTAAAAAAGTGGCGGTTGAGAAAAAAGTTGAGGAAAAACTGCTGACTTCGCTTACCGCAAACTCTGCCGAAATATTGCCGCATATTCCGTATCTGCTGCAAGACTTCTGGGAGCTTGGCAGCGACCCAAGCGTTATGGCGGGATTAATTACTAAACACGCCAACTTAGGTAAGGGGGCAAAAATTTTAGACCTTGCCTGCGGCAAGGGCGCGGTGTCGGTTAAACTTGCCAAGGCCATGAAAGCAAAGGTTAAGGGTGTGGATATTATCCCCGAATTTATTGAATTTGCTAAACACAAAGCGAGAGAACACAAAGTTGGATATTCATGCCGTTTTGAAGTGGGAGATATAAATCAGTATGTAAAAACGGAAAAAGGTTATGACGTTGTAATTTTCGGAGCATCCGGCAATGTGCTGGGCAGCCCGCTTGAAACTTTAAACAAACTTAAGGCAACCGTAAGGCCGGGAGGATATATTTTAATTGATGAAAGTTATCTGCCGGATGACCTTACTCGGGATGATGTGAAAACCAAATATGAGTTTTTAACCGAAAAAGATTGGCGGGCTTTGTTTGACGAGGCGGGCTTAGAGCTTGTTGAAACGGACTTTGGTGAGGGTTCCGACAACATGGACAGCGCTTCTGCCATGGCATCAATAAAGAAACGGGCAGGCGAACTGGCGCAAACACATCCGGATAAAGCAGATGTGTTTAAAGGCTATGTTGAAGCTCAGCAAAACGAATACAATGACCTGGACAACAAACTTGTAAGCGTAACCTGGATATTGAAGAGCATTGAAGGCGGTAAGCGGTTAAAACCAATAGTTGAAATTGAGCGCAAGTTTTTAGTTAAGAAAATGCCTAAGCTGGAAAAGGGCAGCAGAAAAGCATATGAGCGGTTTTTTACAGGCAACGACCCAAACAACCAGACAAGAGTGCAACGAAAAAACAATAAATATGAAATGGAAACAAAGGTTTTAAACCCGAATGGCACATATGAAAAAACTAAAGCCGCAATTTCCAGACGAGAGTTTTTAAAACTCATTATTGACTGTAAAACAAGTATTAAGCGGACAAGCTACAGGGTGGCCGGCTATCCGAGAACAACTATAAAGATTTACAAAAACCAATATAAGGGCCTTATACGGGCAGAGTTTGAGTTTTATAGTCAGGACGAATCAAACAATTTTGTTTTGCCAAACTGGGCGGGTGCTGAAATTACGGACACGAATCTTGGGCTTGATGCAAAACTGGTAAAACTTACCAGACAAGAGTTTTTGAGCGAACTGCAGAAAAGGAAAACAGGAGAATATTCGTAGCCGGACTATTAATAAAACTAAGGAAGTAAAAATGGACGACTGGGCAGAAAAGAAAAGAAGAATTTTAGATAAATACTACCGCTCTGCTAAGCTCTTAGACGTGGAAACCGGCGAGTTTGGTATTGCCTCTGACGACAAAACCGTTGTGGGCACTTACGGCCTCAGCCGTTGCATAGCCACAGTAGTGGTTGCAGAGGCTGCAGGTAAGCTGCACCGTTTTGTTTCTCACGCAGCTCCTTTTTCTGTCTCATTTTATTTACACAGGCACATGGATGGGTTGAAGAATCTTTTAACTGATATAGAGAAAGGAGGTGCTCCTGCTGTAATAAAAGAAGTAAAACTTGTTTCGTCGTCAAGTATGCGAGACAAAAACAACATGAATGAGTTTGAAGCAGGGCTGTTAGACTCATTAACCGGCATATTGCAGCCATACAGAGACCAAGGACAGGTTTTTTGCGCCACCTTTGAACCCGGCACCTTTGTTAAGGTGCTGCCAAATGGAAAGATTATATTGTCTACAGTACAACAAACCATAGATACCCTTCAGCCGGAGCAAAGACAGAATTTGCATCCCGGGCTGTTGCGCAGCGGAAAGACAACTCCAACACCAATTTTATAACTATATCCCCAAAATTGCCTGGGCAAAGGTAAAGTAAATAAATATTCCGAATATATCCGCAATAATGGTAACCAGCGGAGAAGATATTAATGCGGGGTCAATACGCACAAGCTTTGCAAGCATAGGCAAGGTTATGCCTAATAGCTTTGCAAAAACTATTGTTGCCATCAGGCCAAGACCCAGCACCAGCCCAAGCTGCCAATGCAGCTGTTCGGTTATTATTATATAAGCAAAGCCTACAACGGCAATTGCCGCACCGCACAAGAGCGAAATCCAAAGCTCTTTTAAAAGGGCAAGAAAGTATTTTTTCAGTGTCAGCTCGCCAATAGCTAAACTGCGGATAATTACGGTGGCAGATTGGCTTCCGCCCGCACCGGCTATTCCCATAAGCATCGGGATAAAAGCAACCAGAATAGGCAGGCGCAAAAACGACTGTTCGTAATAGGTTACCAATAGCCCCGCCAGAAGTGCGGCAAACACTAAAAATATCAGCCATGGCAGGCGCGAAGCGGTATGCCGCCAAACGGATGTTTTAAGATAAGGCCGGTCTCCCGTCTTTTTGCTGTAGCCAACGCCCGCAGCCTTGTACATCTCGGGGCTCAGGTCTTTGGCCAGGCTTTTGCAATGGGTGCATTCGCCTTTAAGGCTTGGTTCTAAGTTATGGTTTTCCATGATTTTATTATTTCTTTGTTTGACAAAATAATTCTCAATAGGGCATAATACACGCGTTGGAGTTTAACCATGAAAAGATTTTTATCAGTTTCACTTGTTTTGTGCTTTATGGCAATTACCGTACTTACAATGTCGGCGTGCAGTAATCGCTTGGGGATTCCGGACGGCGACTTTGCTATTTGTGACTCGCAAGGCAGTTTTATAGCGTCTACCGAAAACGTGATGATTTTTACCGTAAAAGGCAATAAAGTTACGCTGCACAGCGGATTTAACGGCGGTCAGATTACAGACAGCAATTTAAACAGAGACGGAGGCATTAAACACGACAGTAAACACGGCGGCTACTTTGAGTTTAAAACTAAACAAGGTACAGATTTATTCGGGCTTGTTGATGCCTGGAAAAAATACTATATCATCTATGATAAAAACACAAAGATAATAACGCTGCTTAGCGGCAGTAACGGAAGCCCCACCGCCTATTACAAGGCAAAGACTTTTAGCGGCGGAGCAAATCCTGTTAATCCGTCAGCCCCATAGCATTAAGGAGAAAATTTATGAAGAAAAAGAATGTAAAATATTTAAGCAAATTTGTACGATTGGACGGGAAGACCGCTGTAATTACCGGTGCGTCCGGCGCAATAGGTAAGCAGATAGCTGCCGGTTTTTTAGTGCTTGGGGCTAATGTTGTTCTGCCGAGTATAACAATGGAGGAAGGTAACGGCGCAAAGGCGGAGTTGGTGTCTCTTGGTTACGACGAGAGCAAAATCAGCATTTACCAAATTGATTTGGGCAGCAACGATTCTGTAGACGCGTTTGTTGATGCGGTTAAAGATAAGAGTATCAATTACCTGATAAACAATGCAGGCGTAATCAGCAACAAATGGGCATATCCGGTTAACTTTACCGGCACGGTATATCTTACTGCCAAACTAACCCCCTTGTTGAATAAAAATCCTAACAGCACGGTTGTTTTTCAAAGCTCACTGTCATATCAGTTTGGTAAAGTAGATTGGAGTGATGTTAGGGGAGATAATTTGATTAAGCCGATTAAGACTTATTCCAGAAGCAAACGGTTGCTTAACCTGGCGGTGGTTGCAATGAAAGAGGGATTCCTAAAAAACTATCCAAATGTGCAATATGCAATTGCTCACCCGGGCTGTGTGCCAAGCGATATTATGGGCAAGAAAAGCAAGCTGTCGCACGCAATTGGTAAGCGGCTTTTTCACACTGCCGAAACTGCGGCGTTATCCGCCATTTTGGCAGCAATAAAACCTGTGCCGGATGATAAGCTGGTTGGCCCAAGATGCTTAGGAGTATGGGGCAGGCCAAAGTTCAAAAACTTGCACAAGGCGCTTTTTATAGAGTCCGAACAAGAACAAATTAAAAAGGTTTTAGAGGATATTTTGCCGTAACCACACCCCGTCTGCTTCGCTTGCCTCCGGCGTCGGGCACAGCCCTAGCCCGCTTGGGCCACAAACAGCGCCCCACGCTGTTTGCTTACGCGTCGCGCCCCTCTTATAGAGGGGAATTTTTATTTATTAATTAGTCCATAATATTTTCATGGAAATATTAAAAGACATAAGTTTGTATTTCAGTGCGTTTATCCCAATGTATTTTTTAATTCAGGTTAAGTTTGCCGTAGACATGATTTTTGGAAATGTGGAGCCAAGCGTGCTCAATTTTTGCGTGCTTGCGTTTTTGGCATTGCTGATTGCTTGCGGGGTGGTTGGGTTGTTGTGGAATATTGTTTGGAACAAAGATAAAGCCGACGAGATAAAAATTACGGACAGCAAAAACATTACCGACCAGCATTTTTTAGGATACTTTAGCATCTTTATATTATTTGCACTTAGTTTTGACCTTACCAAGGTAAGTATGTTTAGCGTATTTGTGTTTATCATTATTTTTGTTGGAATCGTTTATGTAAAAAACAAGCTGTTTTATATAAATCCGTTTTTAAATATATTGGGTTTTAATTTTTACGAAATTACTTATACAAAAAGCGGGCAGGAAAAGCAGGATACCGCAAAGCTGTTTTACAGAGGCAAGCTTGAGGTTAACCAAACGGTCAGCGTAAAGCTTAAAAACGACCACTTTAGTTTTGTAGAAAAAACAAGGAACAGGTAACAACTGCGGGTCGCTTCGCTCCAATTTGTTACTTGTTCACTGTTCCTTGTTACTTGACATACACTGCTAGCAAGAGGGTTTACATATGGACTGGTGGTTTGTGGCGGTTACGGCAATTCTGGTTAGCCTGGATGCGCTGTTTGTAGGCGTAATGCTGGGGCTTAAAAAGCGGCAAAGCGCTTTTGTTTTAGCTTATATTGCGCTGATTACGTTCGGCGTCTGCCTGCTTGCAGGTTACATAGGCAGCCTGCTGCAACTTGGGATAGAAGCGCTCATAAGCGGGGCGGTTTTCATTATTATAGGCATACGCAATATGTTCAGTTTAAAAAATGCGGACAGCGGGCAGAAGCCGCAGTTCGGTCTTGTTGAGACCACTTTTTTAGCGCTGGCACTGTCGGTTGACGGTGCTGCCGCGGCACTCGGATTATCTTTAGAGAACCAAAGTATCTGGTTTGTATCGGGTTGTTTTGCCGCTGCGGGATTTGTGCTTATGATAATAGGCTTGGTTGCAGGCAAATGGGGACTAACCAAATTTATAAAAAAGGTTTTTTGGCTGCCGGGGCTGCTGCTGGTGCTTATGGGAATTCACAAAATTGCAGGCTTTTTCTTTTACTCCGGCATAAACTGAACTAGTCGGGAAAGTAACCTCCCGGCAAGTGTGTTTTTAGGAGAAAATGTATGTTTTTTAACTTGTTTGGCTGCGGCTGCTGCCGCTGCAGGTCATGCTGCAGACAGCACTGCTGCAGGCCTTGGTGTTGCAGATGCTGCCATGAAAACTGGAATGTTGGAAACGGCGGCTTTACAGAGCTGAGAGACGGGCGTGACGGTGCCTGCTGCCCTGTTCCCTGGAGAGACTAGATTAATTCCCCTGCAAAGGGGAATTTTTTTATCCGTCTTCCATTTTGTTGATTAATTTGTTTTTTTATTGTAAAATTAAGGCAATAGGAGCAATATAAAAGTATGCTTAACAGACTTTACCGGAACGGGCAGCTGATTGACCTGCACATACATACGCAATATTCCGACGGTACATATACGGTGCCCGAGCTGTTGCGGTTTGCCGAAGTCAGAGGCCTGGAAGTTATAGCGTTTTGCGACCATGATTTACTCATGGCGCAATATGAGCTCCGTAACAATAAGGACCGGTTTGGCTATACGGGCAAAATTATAGACGGCTGTGAAATTGGTGTAACTTTTAACGGCAAAAAATATGAGCTGCTTGCTTACGACTTTGATTTGGATACACTTGCTAAATTTGATATATTACATCAGGAATATCAGTACGGGCTGGAAGAAAAAAGGCTGGAAAAACTAAAGGCATTGGCGGCCGGGCTGGGGTTTAAGTTTACTAAAGGGCTTGCGTTTAGTCCTAAATACAAATCGGCACAGAAGACGTTTTTCCATGACCTGGCTAAGTATCCCGAAAACCAGAAGATTTACCTGCATTACGGAATTGCCAGAACCGACAACCTTTACCGTGACCATGTAGCTAAGCCGGGAGCACTGTTTCATTGTTATAATATAATATCGGATACGCCCACCATTGAAGATGTTTGTGCCAGGGTGCACAAAGCGGGCGGAATTACCAGTTTTGCACACCCGTTTGAAGTGTACGGCGAAAAAGACCCGGCCAAACTTGTTGAAGATTTGACTAAACTAAAAATTTTAGACGGTTTTGAGTGTATACATAAAAAGTTTAGTTTGGAGCATTGCTTGTGGATGCAGGAGTTCTGCGATAAAAATAAATTGCTTAAAACCGGCGGCTCGGACTTTCACGGTGACGGTTTTAGGATAAAGGGCGTCAGATTTGCGCCTGAGTATTTAGGCTACGTTCAGAATGCTGACCTGGAAGTTGAGTTCCCGATTAAAGCATCCAACAAAAGATAAATTAACAAACACCAAAAGCGGAGGTGCCAGTATTGAGTAAAACGGCAAGGGTTAATCTAAAAGGATTAATGTTAAGCGGGCTTGTTGCAGTTTTTGCAATCTCGTGTTTATGGTTTACGCTGCCGGGGCGTGATAGTCCGCTTTTAATTTCTTCCGCAGGCAGCAGCGTGCCCGAGGTTAGCGGTACCTGGCTTGATTTGGATTTTAGCGGTATGGAGTTTGACGGCGGCGCCGGTATAAGTTCGGACCCTTATAAAATAGCAACGGCCGACCAGCTGGCATTGCTTTCATATTTGGTACATCAATCAAACAGTTTTATTCACACACAAACCGGAGAAAATTCGGCACATTACAGAAGCGCATATTACAATATAACAAACCATATTAGTCTTGCCGGCAGGCAATGGGTGCCGGTTGGGACATTAGCTAATCCGTTCAGCGGGTTTATATCCGGAGCTAACTCTACAAACGTTAACGGCTCGGGCTCACCGCTTATGGCGGATCTTGGTATAACCATTGCTGACTTAACCATAGTTGACACAGAGGCGTATCCGGCTGGTTACGTAGGATTTTTGGGCTATGTTAAAAATGACGGGCCTATGACGGGTATATACCGGGTAGGTTTCCATAATGTATACATAGATGTTGAGGCGGACTATGTGGGTGCGGTTGCAGGTGCAATGGTGGGGGATAATACCACTATTTCTAATTTCCATTCCGGGCAGCCGTCAGTAGGTCCGCTTACGCCGTTTACCGCAAGTGCAGGTATTAACGAAACATATGTTACGGGCAATATTTCCGGCAACAATTTTGTGGGCGGCCTTGTGGGTGCACTTTATGACGGAGCAAGCGTGTTTAACAACTATAATCACGCTGACATTACGGCAAAACAAAACAATGCCACGGTTGGCGGAATTGTAGGGCTTGCGGGCTTTAGCGGCACAACCAATATGAATGAATTAATAGTTATCCGCAATAATTACTCAATTGCCAACATAACAAGAACCGGTTCTCAGGCGTTTAATATAGGCGGAATTGTTGGAGATGTGGCGCAATGGTCAACCGACGAGGCTTTACTTACCATCGTTCCGGCAAACAACCATTATTACAGCGATGGGCTGGGCGCACAGTTTTTTAACGCCAATCCGTATGGTGACGGCAATAATCTGGACAACTTAAGAAACCGCAACAATTACGTGGTTGGCGGCTGGAGTTTTAGAACCCCTCCGTATATGGACGACCATTGGTCAACCAACGACATAAACTTTATATGGAAAATAGTGGGTAACTTCAACAGCGGATATCCTATGCTTAACAATGTTTATCCTATGCTGTGTGTGGACGCCGAAAGTGACGACAATACTATGGGTTCCGTTCAGTTTGAGGAAGGCGGCAAGAACAAAGCGCCCGTAATTGAAGGCACAAATTACTTTTTAATGGGTGATGAGATTTCAATCACCGCAACCGCAAGCAATGCCGACAAATACAAGTTTAAAGAATGGAAAGCTTACGATGCGGCGGGTAATCCTATATTGCCGGCAAACCAGATACAGGAGTTTTTGTTTAAAGAACCGTTTTTCAACTTTCAGGCAGCAAGAAGCATCCGGCTGGTGGCGCATTTTGAGCTTATTGACTATTTCTTAAATTATATGTCGGGTGATACCAGCCGGGGAACCATTGATGTAACAAGAAACGGAAGCCCTGCAGCCAACGACTCGGATATAAATTATGACGATACGCTTGTGTTTACTCCTACGGCTAAGCTTGGAAGCACCTTTAACAAATGGAGAGTAAACGGCTATGATTTGGACGAGCCCGAAAATGAAGGGCTGGATTACAGCTTGGACCCAACTACAAAAGTGCTTACAATTGAAGTTACCGGTCATACAATTGTGTATGCATCGTTTGTACTGCTTTCCAACACTGTTACTTTTGTTGCAGACCCGGGCGCTGTAATAACCGGCACGGACGGAGAGTATGCATACAATCATGAACTTACTTTTAGCGTGAACATTGATACTAACTATGTGTTTTACGGCTGGCGTATCACACTTGCCGGCAATGGTGCGGATTACGATTTTATTATGCCTTCTGAGTCGGACCCGACACATGAAAGCACATGGTATGTTACCGAGAGTGTAATTATACGGGCTATTTGCGGACCCGAATCGGTGCTGGTAACAGTTGGTGTATACGGAGGCAACCCCACGGTCGGTTCGGTTAGCGGCGGCGGCAGTAAAGAATACAACAGCACGGTTGAAGTGGTTGCAACTCCTGCGGGCGGATATTATTTTGACTATTGGATTATAGACGACATTCCAATGATTTTATTCAAAAACCCCACTTATTCTTTTACCGTAACAAGTGACATAAGCTTGGTTGCGGTGTTTGCTTTGCAGCAGATACAGGTTACGGTTGCCGCCGGCACAGGCGGAACGGCAGAAATTGTGGAAGCGGGTACGGGCGGAACAGAGTATTTTGCCGGGTTTAACCAGCAGATTACCATTAAAGCCACACCGGGTGCCGGTTACGTGTTTGTAAGATGGGAAGGCAGTGACGGAAGTGTTTATAACGGTGCCGAGCAGGCCGAAAAGCTGATAACTATCATTGATGATATTACGTTTACAGCGGTTTTTACCGAGCGTAAGGAAACACTTGCAATAGTACGTGATGATGAAAAGTTTGGAGTAATTACCGGAATTGTTGGCGGCATAATCGGCCAGACAAATGAAGACGGAATATATATACACGGGGAAGAAGTAACCCTTAATATTTCGGTTAACAACGGATATGAATTTTTAGGCTTGTTTAACGGCGGCACACTTCTTACAAAAAACATGGCGTATGTATTTGATATTTATTCGGATTTGGTGCTTACAGCCAAATTCCAGCTTTTACAGCGTACGCTTACCTTTGTTGCAGAAAATGCGGCACATGGTACGGTTGAAGCAAGCAGAAGCCCTGTTACGGGCAGCTACTACTATTTCTACGACGTAATAGGGCTGTCTCCGGTTGCAAATCACGGTTATGTTTTTGACGGCTGGTATGTAAACGGAGCGCCTGTGTCTGCAACACTCGGCAGCGTGCTTGTGGTTGAAATAACAGATAACTTTACGGTTGTAGCAAAGTTCAGACTTGCAAGTTTTGCGGTAGCTATAGTTAAAAACATTGATGCTGCAGGATTAATAGCCGGCCAAACTGCCGACGGACTATACACCTATAACGCTACCTACAGCTTTACTGCCAACGCCTACCATTCTTACAGGTTTGCGGGATGGTATATAGGTGAAGATTTATTATCAAGCGAGGCAACGCTGGAGTTTTTGATAGAAGACGATACTGAAATTGAAGCGAAATTTGTAAAGCAGTTTTATGTTTCGCTTGAGCTGATTTTGGCAGACAGTGCCAATTTAAGCGGTGAGGACTTTTATGACGAAGGCGTAATGGTTGTTATAAGCGCCGCAAACAACCCCGGCTATCGGTTTGTGCGCTGGTCCAGCAGCGGCCTGGCAGATGATATGGTTAATGCACTTCACGCGTTTGAGCTTACCGGAGACATTATGTTTACGGCACACCTGATAAAACAGGCTCATATTACCGTAAATATGACCAACACTAACTTTGGCTCGGTAACCGGCTCCGGAGACTACGACATTGGCCAAACGGTTACATTAACGGCAACGCCCGCCAATTTATACAACTTTGTAGGCTGGCAGATAAACGGCGTAATTGTTAGTGATGCCAGAGAGCATACGTTTGCTGCAAGCGGCGACCTGGTTGTAATTGCGCTGTTTGAGCAGGATGTTAACTGGATGGTAGTTATTATTGTTGCAAGCTCGGTTTTGGCTGCCGGCATAATTGCTTTTGCTGCTGTTTGGTTTACGCAAAACAAAAAAGGCTATAAGCGCAGAGCGGCACTGGCTTCACGCAAAAGCAGGAACTCGGTGGACATTAACAGTTTTGGCAGCACCGATGACAGAAAAACACATTAAGGAACAGGCATGAGAACCTATAAGATTTTATTTGTTTGCACCGGCAATACTTGCAGGTCGGCAATGGCAGAGAAGATTGCCGGGCATTTAATAAACAAAAACGGGTACGATATTTCGGCAGAGAGTGCCGGGCTGTACGTTGAGCCCGGCAGTGCCATGCCAGCAGAAGCGGTGCAGGCACTGGCCGGACTGGGAATAAAATCCGGCGGTTATACTGCAAAACAACTGAACCCGGAAGACATTGCGGCTGCCGATTTGGTTATAAGTATGTCGCATGAGATTAAAATTGCAATAGGCGGGTGTAAAAACTCATATGCTTTAACCGAGCTTATTGGAGGCAGGGATATACCTGACCCGTTGGGCAAAGGCATCCGGTTTTATAAAATTGTTGCTGAATATCTGTTTGCGGCAATTGAAGAGCTTTTAAAAAGGCTGAGCAAAGGGGAGATAATATGATTTACATCGGAAATGACCATGGCGGAACTAAGTTAAAGTTTGCGGTTGTAAAGCATTTAACCAAAAACAAGATTGAATTTGTTGATTTGGGTGCAAAGGATGATACGCCGGGCAATCATGCCGAATATGCCGGTTCAGTTGTGACGGAAGTGCTTAAAAGCCCGGGCAATAAAGGCATTTTAATATGCGGCAGCGGAATTGGAATGAGTATTGCGGTTAACCGTAAAAAAGGTATCCGGGGAGCCCTGTGCAGCAGCGTTAATGTGGCCAGGCTGGCACGTGAGCACAATGATGCAAACATTCTTGTTTTAGCCGGAAGATTAACTAAAGAAAGAGAAGCAATAAAAATTACGGATGTGTTTTTTAATACCGGTTTTTTAGGCGGTAAATACGCAGACAGAATAAAATTGTATGACAAATAAAACAAGATATACAAGTTGGAGGTAAGTTATGCAGGAATATGTGAACAAAAATATTAGTATTGCCGGTGTCCTGGCCTTTTTGTTTGTGCTGGTGCTTACACCGGTAATGGCATGGGTAACCAGCACAACACTTGCAAGCATATGGTCGGGAGGCGTTGCCTCGCAGTTTGCGGGCGGAACAGGCACATCCGCCAGTCCATACTTAATATCAACCGGTGAGCAGCTGGCGTTTTTGCGTCAGGTGATAAACACTAATGCCGCAGACGGCACAAACGGCGGAGACTACAACTCCAGCACTAAGTTCTACGCCATGACCCAGGATATTTATTTAAACGATACAACCAACTGGCAAAGCTGGAACGAAACAACCACGGGACTAAACCAATGGACGCCTATTGGGCTCATAAACAACAGTACCAATCCCGCCAATGCTTTTAAGGGAAGTTTTAATGGACAGGGTTATAGCGTGTGTGGAATCTATATAATGATTTCAAGTTCAGGCTCTCCCCAAGACCGTAATGGCCTTTTTGCCGACATAAATGGCGGTGAGGTTATGAATTTAGGGGTTAGGCATGGTTTTATACGTGGAGTTCGTCATCAAGGTGGGATTGCAGGTCGCGTGGAGGAAGGCAAAATAGCCAACTGCTATAACCTTGACGTTAATATAACAGGCTATAACACCTCTTCACAGGTAACCGGTACAGGAGGAATAGTAGGATACATGGGCATAGGCACAATATCCAACTGTTATAATACGGCAAGTATCTCGGTTTCTGGCACACAGCAAACCAATGCGGGAGGAATAGCGGGCGCACTTGCCGTAGCCACTAGTTCATTAGTTGATTGCTACAACATGGGCAATATTTATGGTGTGGACAACCATGTTTTAGGTGGTGTTGCAGGAACAGTGCGAAACATGGGTGGGCGCGTTGAAAGATGCTACAATGTCGGAAGTATTACCGGAAACGCCAGTTTTAAAGGCGGAGTAGCAGGTTCTGGAAACACCACTCAAATAATCAACTGCTACTATAGTTCAACCACAAGTGGCGCATCAGGTACAGGTACCGCGCGCACAATGAGTCAGATGTTAATAAATGACACATTGACATTATACATGACCGGCCTGGGCAATGCGTGGGTAAAGCGGCCGAATACTGCAACACAATCGTATTATCCCGAACTTAAGGTGTTTGCAACGGACTTAATATAATTAATAATGAATAGTGAATAATGAATAATTTAGGGTCGCTGCGCTCCAGACAAATTTACTGGAGCGGGGCGGCCTTTTTTTGTCGTTTTATCATTAATGCAGGTTATTGCATCATATATTTATCTATCTAAAACAATTTGGGGGATAGGGATATATGAAAAACATCTTTTTTGGTTTACTTGGCGTGGTTTTAGCGTGTACGCTGGCATTTTCGGGCTGCGGGCAAACCATGTTAAACTATTTTGAAAACAACCTGTCTGAAATACGGCATAATATTTTTGAGGGGCAGACTACCGACTATCTTATTACCTTTACAAGCGGACAGCGTGAGGCAAACTATGTTTTAGACGGAATCAGCGGCAAAAAAACAAACTTTGGCATTGTTTCGGTGTTTCCCAAGAATCTGGCTTTTGCCGGCAGCCTGGAATATGAGGTTAGAGTAAACGCTAAGGCTTACAACGGCAGATTGGAGCAAAGCCCGTTTGATACCACCCAGTCGGCTGATATAGGCACAACCGTAAGCGATGCGGACACAATTGTGGTCATTGTTACATTAAACGGACAAAGCCAGCAGGCAGAGCTGGTCTGTGTATCATCCGGGTTTGTAATAAACAGCACTAAGGCTTTGCAGCTGGCGGTAGCGGCAGTTGAGCCGCAGCTTAACACATTGCTTTCTGGCGATAAAACTACTGCAGAATGTTATGTAAAAATAATCAGCGACCCCGAAAAAGCAATCGGAGTCCATTACTGGTTTGTGTCGTTTATAAACACGCAGGGTGCAGAACTGTCGGTAATCATTGATCCGAGCAGCGGCAATATAGCAGCAAAAAAGCTTTAAAAATGACACATTTTTTTAAGCAGGGAATACAATGGTAAGGTAGGTGTATTCTACAAACACAAAAGAAAAACCAAAAACACATTGTAAAAGGATTTTACATATCCATCAGGTTTACGTTACATTAAAAATTTAGGAGGTCCTAAAGATGTTTGACAAATTATTCGGTATGGGAAGAGAAGGCGGCTGCGGCTGCGGTCTGTTTGGACACAACTCAAGCTGCGACGTGCTTATACTTCTTGTTTTATTGTTTGTATTGTTCAACTGCGGATTGCTTGACTGTTTCTGCGGCATTGACCTTTGCACAATTGCAATACTTCTGTTGTTCTTCTGTGTTTGCAGAAGCAAAAAGCACTGTCACACCTGCTAATAATCAGGCTGCTTAAAACAAAACCCCGGGTACGGGGTTTTGTTTTTACGCAATATAACCATATTTCGACAAAACTACTTAGCATAAGATTGTGACGAAAACAAAAATTAAATTAAATCTTAGGTTTTTAACCCGAATTATACTGTTTATTTCTTGACAAGACCGGGTGGTTTGGTATATTATAGAGTGTATTATCTAACAATTTAAGGAGACTTATTGATGAAGTTTTTAAGCAAAATTACCGGAGCAGTAGTAGCGCTTGCAATTGTGCTTTCGCTGGGGCTGGCAAATCCATTCGGCACTGTGTCCGCCGCAAGCAGCACTTATCAGCCTCCCGCCGTGGGCGAGTGGCTTACTATAAGCAAGGATTACATTTCGGAATATGAGTATGAGGATGTAATAGATGCTGAACACAAAATAAGACTGCCGGACGTGGATTTTTCGGGCGGTATTCTTTTTACCGAGGTTCGTGACAGCGCGTTCCGCGTAATAGGAAGCGATGATGAGTATGGCAGCAGTGTAAATGAGAATAGCGGAATATTGTGGGACAACACAGGATTTTTTAACTACTTTGAACTGCCGGCAGGAAGAATAGGCACCTTTACCGTTAACTATTCTGTAACCGCAGCCAATCAGGTAAAAACCAGCCAGAGCATTACTATTAAAATAAATGGGATTACTCCAAGGTTTAACTTTAACACCAACTCAGAGCATATTTTGCCTATTAAAACAATTCCGGGCAAACTTATAACCTTGCCATGGCCCGAAATTTTAGACCCGGAAGGCGAACCGGTTCCGGGAAATCCTAAGCCGATTATAAACGTAAAGAAGCCTTCTCACGATAATCAGGACCTTGAGTTGGACACGGACGGTTTCTTGACATTTACGCCTGCTCCCGATGTGTTTGGTAAGTATGTAGTTACTTACAGTTATGCTGCCGTAGGTACGGAGAGCATAAGGTTTTTCCACGACATTTCGGTAGTTTCGGACCAGTTGTACAAGCCTGCCCCCGGTGCCAACTCCGACATTAAGCTTGCAATGACATTGGCCAGTGCAATGCCGGGTACCGCAAGTCTTGGTGTAGAAACAACCTTGCCTTTAGCTACAGGACGGAATACTCTTGCCAATGACGAGCGCATTAACGTACACACCAAGGTTGAGGTTCAAAACCATACAGCCAACACTACTGCGGTGGATATAACCGACAAGTTTACCGAAACCGGCTTTAAATACACATTCCCAACAGCCGGAAATTATCTGGTAACATATGTGATTACCGACTTTTTTAAAAATACTGCGGAACAGAGTTTCTTTATAAGAGATGTAAGAGACAACATTTCTCCAACCGTTAAGGTTGTTGACTTTAGTGCGTTTACGCAGACGGTTATTGCTGTAGATGACGGCAAGGGCGGCACCGTAGATAAACTTACAGAGCTTAACGGCAAGCCGATTGATGAATGGGAACTGGATGACTTTGAAGACGCAAGCTGGCTTATTCCAAGCAGAATTGGTCTGGTTGAAGATGCCGGAGACCCACAGGTGCTGGGACCAACCATAACGCTGCCCGGAATTTTTGCTAAAGATAATGTTGACCCGCATTCCGAACTAAAGCTTATACGTGAACTTGTGCGCAAAACAGGCGGCACAGTACACCAGCTGGACTCGGGTAAAAACTCGTGGGATGAAGTAACCCACCCGTTTAAACCGGGAGATGAGGGTGAATGGATTATAAGATACAAAGCATATGACACCGTTGCCAACAACCTTCCTTCAACAAGAGAGTTTAGCATTATTGTTGATTCCGACAAGTATGAAGACAGGCTTGCGCCGGTTATTGAGTTTACCGGTGTGCCAAGTCAGAAGAGACACGGTGACAAATTTACGGTTCGTAAGCCAAGTGTGGCCGACTACCTTACCACAGACCGTCTTGAAATTGCGGATGCAAGAGTGTTTGTTGTTACCGAATTCTTCTTTAATGATGATGAAGACAGTGCCGAGAAGGCACAGGAGCTTGAAAGTGACAAGTCACTCTTTGAGTTTAAGATTCCGTCAAAGTTTATTCATAGCGAAAACGGAGAAGAACCGGTTACCAAAATGACAATCAGGGTAACTGCTATTGATGACGCAGGCAACAAGGCAACATTACCAAGGCACGTTACCGTTATAGACACAACTTCTGATACAGGCGCTCCGATTGTGGTAACCAAAGCCGGTGTCGAACGTCCGTTAGAGACAGGTGAAACACACAGTCTTACAGATTATATTCTGGGCGCGGACGAACTGATTCCGAGCAACCTTGACCAGAACAAAAACATTAAGCTGCCCGAACTGAGTTTCTTAGATACCGTGCCGGCTGCTATGGGCATTGAGCTTGACCCGAATATCAACGTTAAAGTGGTTGTAACCGACGTTTTTGGGGCCGTGGTTCCTGTTACGGCTGTAAACAGCTCAATCAGCCACCTTGTGGATACAGTTGTTGCGGGCAAGGGAACTGTAAGAACTATTCAGAACCTGCAGTTCTTTGCCGCTACGGCCGGCTTGTATACAATTACCTACACGGCAAATGATACGGCAGGAAACATTTTCTGTTTTGCATATAATTTTGGTGTTGCAAACCGTACTCCTCCGGCCATCAACCCGGAAAACATTAAACCAACCGCAGAATGGGGCGACCTGATTGATATAAAGGGCATTATTGTTACTACAAACGGTGACTTGATGGACTTTGACATGGTGTTTGGTACTCCGGACGGAAATATTGAAACAGGTGAGCTGGACGGTACAATAAACGGCGGAGACGACTGGGATGATGAAACGGTTGTGGTAAGTGTAAGCAACGACAAGGTTGTTCCAAGGTTTGACATGACCAGCCTGGTTGCTGAAACCGGCACGTATACAATCAGATATTGGGCTAAGGATGCCGACAACAACATAACTTCTAATTATGTTGAAAGGCTTGTTGTTGCGGCAGATACTATTGCGCCGGCCATAAGTATTCTTGACGGCGGTCCTGACCGAAGTCATCCGTTTACAGTTAACGGAACTACAGAAAATGACATTACTATTCCCGGTTTTGCCAGTATGAGTGATGCGGGCAGCGGAGTAGATGAGAATTCGACAAAGATTGTGGTTAAGTACAGAGACAGTTCGTCTGCACTTGCAACCTTTACTTCAAACCTTGCTTCACACAAATTTAGGGCTACCCGAAACGGAGTTTTGGACATAACTTACTCGGTGGCTGATAAAGCAGGCAATGTAGCAAGCCTTTCGTTTGAAATGGTTGTTGGTAAAATTACTCAGCCGTTGATTCAAATCAACAACATGGACAGAAATGCGCCAAACAACGTTAACAAACCTATTGGAACAGAGCTTTCAATTAACAGAAACGACCTTAAGCTCATAGATGATGGAGTTACGCAAGACCACACCAGAATAACAATAACTGTTACCCTGGACGGTGCTACCGTTACTCCGGATGCAACTTCTGATACTACAACAGTCAAATTTACCTTTAACTCAGCCGGCAAAGTAAGAATAACGTACAGTGCTACCGACGATGCGGGTAATAAGGCCGAGCCAAGGGAGTTTACCTTTACAATATCAGACGAGCCTAACAATCCTGTTATGCCGACTGTTATATGGGGAACAATCCTGCTGGTTGTATCGCTGCTTGCGCTTGGCGGAGTAATATTCTACTTTGTTAAGCCGGTTAGGGGAAGCAAAGGCGAAGGAAAGCCAAAAAGCAAAAAAGAATAATTAAAGTTAAATAAAAAATCATAGCAGATGCTATGATTTTTTATTTGTTAAATCCCCAAACAAGTGCTATACTAACATTGTTAAAGGAGTAAGCCCATGCTGGATAAGCGCACGTCGCTGCTGTTAAACGCTATAAACAAATTCTGTGCAGAAGGCTCGTATAAACTGATAGAATGGTCGGCATTGCTTTCTGAAATGCCTGCAAAGTACAAGATAGATAAAGATAATTTGGCACAGATGATAAGCTACCTTACTTCACGTGAGTTTATAGACGTGAAATACACAGACGACAATGAAATCATGGTCAGTCCGCTGCCTAAAGGCAGGCTGTACAACGAAAAAGAGCAGGAAGTAAAATCCACCAAGCGGCAGGATTTAAGAGGCGTTTTGTATACAATAATCGGTGCCGGCATTGCAGCGTTTGCAGGTGCTGCGCTTGCGGTGTTTATTTTTACTTAAGGCAGGAAAATGTTAAATAAAAAAGAAAAACTGTTAATGGGATTTATATACGAAAAGGCACGTTCAAAAGGGTCGTGCCTTATGTCCGCAAGCGACTTAATTGTTGCCGGCTTGCCCGACTATGTGCTTACAACAGATGACATAAAGCGGACACTTGATTCGCTTGAGCTTGATGACTACATAGAGGTTGTGTTAAGCGACAAAAAAGGGGAAGTAATTTATTGCATTATATTAAAAGCTAAAGGCGAGGCGTACGACCGCAATCGTCTGGCAGCTAAAAAGAACTTGAGGAACCGGATTATAATTACCGTGGCATTGGCGGTTCTGGGCGGCGTAATTTCATTGCTAATCAGACAGATTTATTTTTAAATTGTTGTACATTTGTTCGTTTTTGTGGTATACTACCCTTATATGGAGTTTAAGTTAAAAAGCGAGTATAAACCCACCGGCGACCAGCCGCAAGCCATTCAAAGCCTGCTGGCGGGGCTTTCCGACGGGCTGAGAGAGCAAACCCTGCTTGGTATAACCGGCAGCGGCAAAACGTTTACCATGGCAAATATTATTGCCCAGAGTAACCGTCCGGCGCTTGTAATTGCGCACAACAAGACATTAGCGGCTCAGCTTTGCAATGAGTTTAGAGAATTCTTTCCACAGAACAGGGTGGAGTTTTTTGTTAGTTATTACGACTATTACCAACCAGAAGCGTACATTGCCAAAACCGATACCTATATAGAAAAAGAAATGGATATAAACGAGGAGATAGATAAGCTCCGCCATTCTGCTACCTGCAGCTTGTTTGAGCGCAGAGACACAATTGTGGTGGCATCGGTTTCATGTATCTACGGCTTGGGTGACCCCGCAACCTATTCAACCGCAAGTATTTCGCTCAGGCCCGGAGACAATCTGGAGCGCAACGCTTTAATGCGCAGGCTGGTTGAAATGCGGTATGAACGCAATGATATTGATTTTAAACGCTCAACGTTCAGGGCAAAAGGCGATGTGGTGGATATTTTTCCTGCGTATGCAACCGAAACGGCGTACAGAGTAGAGTATTACGGCGATGAAATAGAAAGCATAAGCGAAATTAACGCACTTACCGGCAAAAAGTTAACTAATCTCAGCCATATGCTGCTGTTTCCCGCAACGCATTTTGCAGCAAGCGGGGAAACGGTAAAAACCGCAATTGCACAGATTAAGGCTGATGCGGAAGCGCGTGAGCAGGAACTTAAAGAAGCGGGGAGGCTGATTGAAGCTCAGCGCATAAGGGAACGCACCGCATATGACGTTGAGATGATGCAGGAAATGGGCTATTGCAGCGGAATAGAGAACTACAGCCGTTATTTTGACGGCAGGCAGCCGGGTGAGCCTCCGTATGTGCTGCTGGATTATTTCCCTAAAGATTTTCTGGTTTTTATAGACGAATCACATATCACTTTGCCGCAAATAAGAGGAATGTACAACGGTGACAGGGCAAGAAAGCGGGAGCTTATTGATTACGGCTTTAGGCTGCCGGCGGCATATGACAACCGCCCGCTGCGCTTTGAAGAATTTAATGATAAAACCGGGCAGCTTATATATGTGTCGGCAACTCCAAGCCCATATGAACTTGAGCGGTCCGGCAATATAGCGGAGCAGATAATAAGACCAACAGGTCTGCTGGACCCCGAAATTGAAGTGCGCCCGATTACCGGGCAGATAGACGATTTAATTTGTGAGATTAATAAAGCGGTGGAAGCCGGCGGGCGTGTGCTTGTAACCACCTTAACCAAAAAAATGGCCGAAAGCCTGACCACCTATCTTGGTGAGCATGGAATAAGGGTAAAGTATCTGCATTCGGAGATTGTTACACTTGAGAGGGTGGAGATAATAAACGGTCTGCGGGCGGGGGATTTTGATGTGATTGTAGGCATAAATCTGCTGCGTGAGGGGTTGGATTTACCTGAGGTGCGCTTGGTTGCTATTCTGGATGCCGACAAGGAAGGATTTTTGCGAAGCGAAAGTTCGTTAATTCAGACTATCGGCCGCGCTGCCAGAAACAGTGAGGCCAAAGTAATTATGTATGCCGACAGAATTACAGACAGCATGAGGCGGGCAATGGATGTGACCGAGCGCAGGCGAAAGCTGCAGCATGAATATAATCTGCAGCATGGCATAATACCAAAAACAATTGTCAAAAATATTAAAAATACCTTAGAAGTAACCACAAAGCTTGAAAAAGCTGAAATAAAGGGCATGAGCAAAAAACAGATTATTGAGCAGATTGAAAAGCTGAAGGCGCTTATGAGTATAGCTAGCAAAAGTTTAGATTTTGAACAGGCTATAGAGTTGCGGGATGAAATTGCGCAGTTGCGCAAACAACTGGGATAGACAAAATTCCCCTCTATAAGAGGGGTGCCCGAAGGGCGGGGTGTGGTAGCTTAAAAGTTTTTGCGCTTGGCGATGCCAAGCGGCTACCCCGTCACACTCGCCTCTACGGCTCGTGCGCCACCCCTTCGAAAAAGGGGAATTCTGGCGGCAAATCTATAAGGAGTAAATATGCTAAGAGACATTGTAATTAAAGGTGCTAAGGAAAACAACCTGAAAAGCCTGGATGTAACAATCCCGCGGGAAAAGATGGTGGTGTTTACCGGCGTCAGCGGTTCGGGTAAAAGCACCTTAGCCTTTGACACCATTTTTGCCGAAGGTCAGCGGCGGTATATTGAGTCGCTGTCTAGCTACGCCCGTCAGTTTCTGGGGCAGATGCAAAAGCCGGACGTGGACAGCATAGACGGGCTTAGCCCCGCTATATCCATTGACCAGAAAACCACCAACAACAATCCGCGCTCAACCGTGGGCACCGTAACCGAGATATACGACTATCTGCGGGTGCTTTTTGCACGCGTGGGTACTCCGCATTGTCCGGTTTGCGGTAAAATTATTGCCCAGCAGAGTATAGACCAGATTACCGGGCGGATTGCATCAGAGGTGGCCGAGGGCACAAAGTTCAGCGTGGTGGCACCGGTTATACGCGGACAGAAAGGCGAGCACAGCAAGCTGCTGGAGGGATTCAGAAAAAGCGGATATGTGCGCGTTAACGTAGACGGGCATATGTATAATCTTGATGAGGAAATCGTACTTGATAAAAACAAAAAGCATAATATTGCAGTGGTGGTTGACCGGCTTATAATGAAACCCGATATAAACAAGCGCCTGAGTGAGAGTATTGAAACCGCCATAAAGGTATCAGACGGTACTGTAAATATCATTACCGAGAGCGGAACAGACTTGATGTTTAGCACTAAATTTGCTTGTGATACTTGCAATGTGAGTTTTGAAGAAATTACGCCCAGGCTGTTTAGCTTTAACAGCCCGTTTGGAGCTTGTTCTGCCTGTCACGGCTTGGGCTTTAAAAGCCAGATTGATGCCAATTTAATAATTAAGGACGGCACAAAAAGCATAAATCAGGGCGGGCTTAATGTGTCCGGCTGGAATATAGACAGCGGCTTGTTTGGCCACAATTATTTTGTTGCGCTGTCCGATAAATACAAGTTCAGCCTTGATACGCCTTTACGCGACCTGCCTAAAGGTGTTTTGGACATTCTTTTATACGGAACCAAGGGCGATACAGTAGACATTGACTGGAAAACAGCCAAATTTTCGGGCAAAATCACCAATTCGTTTGAAGGTATTGTAAACAATCTGCAGCGCAGATACAACGAAACCACAAGCGAGTATATCAAGTGGGAAATAGGCAAGTATATGAACGACATTGCCTGCCCAACTTGCGGCGGATTCAGGTTAAAACCCGAGGCGCTTGGCATAAAAATAGACGGTAAGAACATCACCCAGTTTGCCGATTTAGCGGTATCCGAGCTGTTGAAATTAACAAACGAGCTTAAGTTTACAGCGGCGCAAAGCGAGATAGCCACCCCGATTTTAAAAGAAATTAACGCAAGGCTGCAGTTTTTGTGTGATGTGGGGCTTAATTACCTGACTTTAAGCAGAAGCGCGGGCTCTCTTAGCGGCGGCGAGGCGCAGCGGATTCGTTTGGCTACCCAGATAGGCAGCGGGCTTACCGGCGTGCTGTACATCCTGGACGAGCCGAGTATCGGGCTGCACCAGCGTGACAACGAGCGCTTGCTGTACACATTAAAAAGGCTTCGTGACCTTGGCAACACGCTGATTGTGGTTGAGCATGACGAGGATACAATCAGGGCAGGTGACCATATAATTGACATTGGGCCGCTTGCCGGTGTAAACGGCGGAGAACTGGTGGCCCAGGGGACTTTAGACGACATTATTGCCGAAAAGCGGAGCATTACGGGGCAATATATGGCTGGAGTTTGTAAAATTGAGGTTCCAAACAAGCGCAGGCCGGCGGGTGATAAGGTTTTACAGGTAATGGGAGCCAAGGAAAACAATCTGCAGAATATCAACGTAAGCTTTCCGCTTGGAGTGCTTAATGTGGTTACGGGTGTATCCGGCAGCGGAAAAAGCAGCCTTGTAACCCAGATTTTACATCCCGCGCTTGCCAACAAGCTGAACGGAGCAAGCCAGACCGAAGGGCGGTACGAAAGGCTTAAGGGCACCGAGCACCTGGATAAAGCCATTTTAATTGACCAGAGCCCGATTGGAAGGACTCCAAGGAGCAATCCTGCCACGTACACCGGCGTGTTTACGCTGATTCGTGACCTGTTTGCCGCAACTCCCGAAGCCAAGCAACGTGGGTACGCCAGCGGACGGTTCAGCTTTAACGTATCCGGAGGCAGGTGCGAGGCCTGCAGCGGAGACGGAATTAAGAAAATAGAAATGTACTTTCTGCCGGATGTTTACGTGCCATGCGAGGTTTGCCGCGGCAAGCGCTATACAATTGAGACGCTTGAGGTTAAGTTTAAAGGCAAGAGCATATACGATGTGCTGCATATGACGGTGACTGAAGCGCTGGAGTTTTTTAGTGCAATCCCCGCAATTGCGGCTAAGATTCAGACATTATACGATGTAGGATTAGGATATATCAGACTTGGGCAGCCCGCCACTACCCTCTCCGGCGGAGAAGCTCAAAGGGTAAAACTGGCCACCGAGCTAAGTAAGCGCAGCACAGGCAAAACCGTGTATATATTGGACGAGCCTACTACAGGGTTGCATATGTACGACGTTGATAAGCTGATAACCATTTTGCAGCGGCTGGTAAACAGCGGCAACACGGTGATTGTAATTGAGCATAATCTGGATGTGATTAAGGTAGCCGACTACTGCATTGACCTTGGGCCGGAGGGCGGTAACTGTGGCGGGCTGGTGGTGGCTAGCGGCACGCCGGAACAGATTGCAAACAACGCGGACAGCATTACAGGTAAGTTTTTAAAGAAGGTTCTGGGGTAAGCCTCCTTTCCTAAAGGAGGTGGCAGGCGTAGCCTGACGGGGTGTATGATTAAAAGGGCATATTGGCAAAATTCCCCTCTACAAGAGGGGTGGATGCGACCATGGGGAGCAGACGGGGTGTGGCTAGTAAAAGGAATATTGGAGATAAATTGACGTATAAACACAAAAACTATGATTTGCCGTATAATCCGGCGCTTAGAAAGCGTGCTGCAGAGTTAAGAAAGGCCGGCAATCTGTCGGAAGCACTTCTATGGCTGCAACTTAAAAATAAACAATTTAAAGGCTTAAACTTTGACAGGCAATTAATTATAGGCAACTACATAGTTGATTTTTATTGTCCAAAGTTGAAACTGATTGTTGAGTTGGATGGTGCAACGCATGATTACAAAGAGGAGCATGACAAAAAGCGGGAAGCGTATTTAAAAAGCTTGGGGTTGAGGATAATACACATATTAGATGTTGATGTTAAACAAAATCTTGACGGGGTTATGAGGTTTTTGGAGGAGGTTTTATAATCTCTAGCCACACCCCGTCAATCCTGACGGATTGCCACCCCTCTTATAGAGGGGAATTTTTATTGTGTTGCTTAACTTTAACCTGACAGCCGGCTTGGCTATCTAGCCACTCTTCGCATCCACCGCTTCTAAGAAGGGGAATTATTGTGCCGATTGCTTAAAATATTAATTGTTGCACAATATAACAATATCGTTTAAATTATTGACAAAAACGGTACTTTTCTTTATAATTCTATTGAGGGTGGGTATAAGTTTTGTATTGATTCATTCGGAGCGCAAGCAACCCACAATTATTCATTATTCAATATTAATTATTAATTAATAAAGAGGTGCTGTTATGAGAAAGTTTTTAAGTGATTTAATACGCTTTAAGTCACTAAGCAGCGTAATGCTGTGCGGCATTCTCATGATGGTATCTCTTTCTGCAATGGGCATAATGGTTTTCGGCAACCATGTTGCACCCGAAAAAACCCCCGAAAACATGGTTGCGGCCGACGGGGTTAACCTGCGAATAGATGTTTTTGTACGAAATCAGAGTGGTGGTTATGACCATCACCGTCAAGAAGGAGGTATTTGGGGAGGCGGCAGTCATACAAACCCTTTTACAGTTGCGGATATGTTTACAATTTCAACTAATTATTGGCTCACTTGGCGTCCAGGATTTCTGGGCACCAGCACTTTCGGAATAACAATGACACTGACTAGTTTGAACCCGCATTTTTATATTCAAAGCGCAACAATGTATCACCGACATCCTGATAATTGGAACGAAAAAGGTAGCAGTCAAAATTTAACGATTCCCGCTGCTGCGGGCGGTGTAATATATACAGAAGATTGGAGAGGAAATAATAACCATGGCAGAACGGTTGACATATACATAGAATATCGTCACTTCTCACTGCAACACACTGTTACAAACGCATCAGGCGCAGCCAATACTGCCATGGGCACAATAAGCACCCCTACACCTAATGTAACAGTTCTGAATGGTTTGGCAAAAATAAGCGTTACCGCTAAAGCAAACCCCGGATACAAATTTGTTGGCTGGTGGGTGCAAAGATCATCGCCATTCCCGCCTGCTCAGGGTACACCGGCACAGACATGGGTACAGGATTCAACTGCCGAAACAATTACACATTCGGGCTGTCGAACCGACGGCATATCCGGCAATTATTCAAATGTTTACGTACTCTCCAGTTTTAGTGGTGTCATGCTTCTAGGGCCTCTGGATATAAAAACAGGCGTAATAACTACCCAGGTGCAGGCAAGGTTTGATTTGCAGACGTATACCTTAGGGTTTACTTCCAATAATACAACCATGGGTACGGTTTCACGAACGCCTACAATAACAGATGTGCCTTTTGGCACATCGGTAACGCTTAATGCTGCAGTTACTGTGGCAAATGGATACAGAATAGACAGGTGGACAGATGGCGGTGCTCCTGTAACAAGCATTGCAGGTAGTGGGATTAGTGGTATTGGCACCGGCACCGGCTCGGTTACATTTAACATGCCTGCAAGAGCTATGACTATTCAGGTGGTTTTTGTGCAAATAAATTATACCATTGAAATAGAAGCAATATGCCTAGGATTTAGCCCGTCTACCACGAAACACCCTAATTTGGCGCCCGGTGTAGTTACGCTTACCGGCGGGGCATCAAGCGATAACACAGGTGCGGACACAACACCGGGGGGCAGTCCGGTAGGCTTTGCAAAACTATCACTCGCTTATGCTTCAACCTTTACGGTAAGTGCCAACACAACCGGCAGGCACTTTGCAGGCTGGTTTACCAATGCGCAGGGCACAGGAACTGCTCTAAGCACAGCCACAACCCTTCCTTCTCCACACAATAGTGTGCCAATAAACGGCATTAAATATTTTGCCATATACCGGCCGTTATTACAAACCATAACCACCGGTATAATTCTGAGGCTGCCAAACAGTACTACTGGGGTGTTAACTTCTACGCTTACTTTAAATAGTTATTATGGAGACAGCCAGACATTAACCGCTACACCGTTGCAGGAGTACAGTTTTGTGGGCTGGTCAGAAGTTGCTACCGGGGCTACTGTTTTGTCCGCTACGACGTATCCCAATCCACTTACATGGTCAGTAATTGCCAACGTAAACAGGTACGCAGTTTATGCCCCTGTGGCATTTACAGTGACTTATGCGCGTCAGATTACAAACAGTGACGGAACTCCAGCTGATATAACGGGCAACCCTGCATTAACAGATAATAATGCTGTTCAAACATTATATATCACCCAAAACACAAACGCAACCTTAAAGCAAGACATAGCCCAAGCCGCTACATTTCAGTTTTTGGGCTGGTTTGTAGAAGGTAACACTAACCCAATTTCAACCGCACTTACACTTTATGTGCCCGCAATAACTTATAAAAACCAAACTATTACTGCCAGGTTTCAGCGCAGAAGCGTAGATATAATCTTTGCTCATGCAGAGGTTGCGGGAACATGGGGGCGTGCCCTTAGTGGCACGGCATATTACGTAACAGTAAACGGCACAAAAGTAGATGCCGGCTCCACTATGTCTCTGTTGGTGGGTACCACTGTTTCGGTTACTTCATATTCAGCCAACAGTTTTTATTCTATGACAACTCCTACTGAGCCATATGATGTTCCAACTGCAAATGCCACCAGAACCAGCTTATGGACAGCCCGATATACGGCAACAGGCTTTGTTTTCGACGCTTATAACAGTAGCCCTGCCGAGGGTGGTAGCGGAATAAATTTTGGCACCGTGCTCTTACCTACCAACATTTTTACTGACGACGTGAAGGCTGCAGATGCTACTCCTATGTCGATTTCCGGTACGTACAGTATTGCTACATCTGCCAATTATATATACAGCCACGTAAGGTTTGAAATAAGCATTGGCAGTGGTGTGTGGACTACTTTAACCACTGTTGCAAGCGGAGGAACCGGACAAAGGATTGAATATAACGTAAGTACCGGCGCATTTACCTTGCACTTTTTACGTACTGTCTGGGGCGCAAACGGTACCAATTTTGCTTACGCCAATGGACAGGTATTTTTGCGTGCAATTATTGTGCGTAAAGTGGAAGTTACGCTTGTGGTAGGCACCGACTCTACTGCAACATCATTGCCGTCAGGAATTCTGGCTAACGGAAGCGGAGTCACAATCGGTACCGTTGAGGCACTTGCAGCAAACACTGCGGGCAACTATGCTTCGGCAAAGTATGTAATGGATGCGGGCACGCCACTACGATTAACCAGACAAACCACCACCAACACCGTAAGCAACTATTTGTCTCCCGTATGGCATGTTGGCGAAGAAGCGCTAAAAGAGCACCAGAGCCTTGATAGTACGCATGATACTATACTGTTAGATGCCAAGTATACTGACAGCCACCTCATAATATATTGCTACTATCAGGTAAAAAGCTTTAACCTGACCTTTACCCAGACGCTTGAGGAGCGAACACACACGCAATCCGGAGTTGCGCTTGGCACCTGGGGCAATGTTAGCGTAACATATTGGCGCTTTAACAAAAATGATACAAATGATGCTGTAACGGTAACAAACACAAATATTGTAAACGTGCCTTACACCTACAACATTGAAATAAATGCCACAGTTGCCAGCGGATTTGCTTCGATAGTTCAGTTTACAAACTCAACAACTCCTCCCCCAAACGCGCCGCCCATTGTGATGGGAACTACTGTTTTAACCGCTGCGCTTACTGACAATAACACGAAAGCAAGCACTACGTCTACTACATTAAGTATGCCTAATTCAACATCGGCAATCAACGTACGGTACTTTTATCGTGAGGTAACTATCAACGCTAACATAGAGTTTACTAATGCTGGATTGAATCGTGCAGAGCATATTGACAACTTCAGCCCGCGCGGTTTTTCTAACAAAAAGATTGCAAGACCTCCAAACACACTTGATGCTAACCACACAGCTGACATCAACCGTGGAATGGCTACGGGTAATGACACTGATGTTCATGCAAAGCTGATAGCCCTTGACCTTAACGAGTATTTGTTTAAGGGTTTTGTGATACAGTTTAACGATAATCAGTATTATTCTACTGCCGGAGTTTCAACAAGTTTATTGCTGTCTGCCGGGCTTGGGCTTGTTTCAGGTCATCCGCTTTATATGATGTCAACAACAACCACTTCGCCAAACTACGGCTACGCTCAACGGGCTGATTCGTTATATGGCGGAAGGCAGACAATTATATATAAGTTTGTACAAGGCATGGATGTAATAAGTTTGTTTAACCTTATGGGCAGAAGCCTTACGCATGATATAATAACCATACATTACTTGTTTGAGTACAATGCTGTTAGGTTAAATTTTAAGGCATTTGCGCCTAGCAATATTACTATTGCCTCCGACACCGATTACGCATGGAACGGCACTACCGGAGAGGTTGGCGACATTTTGTTTACCGTCAACCGAACCGCCCCAACTCCTGCTACAAGTATGACAGGCAAAAAGTTTATAACCAAGGACAGCACCTTTAACGTTACACTGCGGCCGAAAAACGGCACTGCGTTTACGCTTGCAAGCATTAAGCTAAACGGCGTTGTGTTGTCGTCTCCTCAGGTTACGCCCGTTGTATGCTATGGCAAGCCGTGGCAGTTTGGAGCAGACTTTACATTCAGCACCAATCCAACCAACCAGGCCTCGGCAATAAACTTTGAGTTTACTTTTAACAGACAGTCGTTTATGGTAAACTTAAGCACAAATCTGCATGACCTGGCATACAAGTACGGGACTCAGCCGCCTATAACCGCAAACACTACTGTTGACGGAAGGATAACGCTTAAGCAGGAAGTTTCGGGAAGGTTTGATGACGTAGGTGCCATAACACGACAGATTACAGGCGGCAATTATGTGTACAACATTTCTGCTTCACTTGCGCTTGGGCAAAGCCTTGAACTTAAGAGTGAGCAATATATAGGCAGATACAATACGGCTTCAGCTTTCTATGGTGTTAACTATCTGCAGTTTGTAGGTTATTTCATTAAAGATACAAACACGCGTCTCACTGTGTCTCCGTTGTATTATATAACCGGGCTTGAAGCTAACTGGGACATTGAGGCACGATACAGTATGCAAGGGGCAATTACATTGTCGGCGGCCAGCGCACCATCTCCGCCGGGGCTGAGTCCGCTTGCAGGGTCCATCTTGCTTGTTACCGCTCCGTCCGGGGCTTCATACGCTTATTTAATCAGCGGAAGCGCAGATTACCGTGTTTTAATTCCTGCCAATTCCGGCTATACAATAACCCTTATAACCAACGTTTATTATGAAGCAAAGTTTACAGACGGCGGCGGCACAACCACGCTATCTAATCACGTTATTGTTAACCTTGGAAATGCGGGTGCAGTGTTTAACTTCCTGTCAAAGGACTTTGACGAAACGCAGACATATGTAGGCAGTACGATTATATTATAATGAATAATTTATAATGAATAATGAATAATTGCGGGTCGCATACGCTCCAAAGGATGGAATATGAAAGATAACAAGGTTTTTGATAAGAGCAAAGCTTTTGCAATTAGGATTATTAACTTATACAAGCACTTAAAAGAAAGCAAGCATGAATTTGTTATGAGCAATCAAATATTAAGAAGCGGGACAAGCATTGGCGCAAATGTTGCAGAAAGTCTTTATGCCTCTTCAAGGTCAGATTTTACCAACAAGTTAAGCATTGCGCTCAAAGAAGCCAGCGAAACCAAATATTGGCTGTTGCTGTTGAGCGAAACAGGTTATATTAGTCAAAAAGAGTTTGACTCGATACGGAGTGAAATTGATGAACTGCTTAAGTTGTTAACCGCATCTGTTAAAACTGCAAAGAACGTGCAATCGGAGCAAAGCGACCAATAATTATTCATTATTCATTATTCACTATTCATTATTAACTAATCCAGGGGGTGTATATGAGCTTTAAGTTTATTAACAACATACGGAGCATGAAAAAACTTGTTGTCCTTATTGTGGGGCTTACGTTTGTATCTGCCGGCCTTGTGCTTGCAGGCACATTATGGTTTGCAAGCAGCGCAAAAGAGAATGCAGAGGCAGCCGGCTGGGTTAGGTATACCATTGATAATAATGAGGGGCAGCAAGGCCCCACACCCGCAATAAGCGGCGCGGCGCTTTCGGGCAACAAAACGGTATCGTACGGTGTAAATTCTATCAAAATGGAGCAGTGGACAGACGGCGTGATACCGGGGTTTAAGACACATGTTCACAAAGCCACTGCCATTCCGGGCCACGGCTGGAAATTTGTCCGCTGGGAAGTATATTATGCCAATGAGTGGACGCTTACTATTTCTGCTCCTACTCCTATTTATCAAACAAATAGTCATACGATTCAACAGGGTTATAGCTCAAATCCTATTAATCACCCGAACAACGGCAATCCTGGAGATTACCATTTCAGAGCTTTCTTTATAAGGGAATCATATACGCTTACCATAATGACCAGCTTAACGGAAGGCACAGGTATCGGCGGATATGTAGACGGGGGAGCAACCACTACAGTGAAAGTACCAGCAACTACCGCAAACGGAAGCCCTGCTAGTTACTCCGCAAACATAGGCACGATAACCGCTCGTGCCAACCCCGGATATGAATTTGTGCGCTGGGATGTGCGGGGCAGGACGGTTCACGGCTTAGTTAATTCTTCCACGCCGCTGATAACTACTGAGGTCACAAACGCAGAAGTAGCTACCGTGGCGTGTGGCAGGGTTCCGGTAGATTCGTCGAACCTAAGCCTGGGTTTTTATTACACAATAAACACTGAGTATAAGGCTGTATTTAAACCGCTTCCACGCACTATTAACGTAACCGTGAATAACGGCGGCAACGGAAACAGTGTTGCCGCAGCCGGTGTGGGCAGCGGGTTTATAACAGGTTTTTCATTTGACCGAAACTTTGCTACAACGGTACAGTTAACTGTTACGCCCGCCGCCGGATTTAACTTTACAACAACTATCAACAACACAGCCTACTCCGGCCACCCAATTAACTTTAATGTTGCTACAACTAATAGTATAATCATAACTTTTAACAGGATAAGTTATACTTTAACTACTTCTGCCAGGCAAGGCACTTTTAGCGGAACCGCCGGCGGCGGAACTGTTACACGCCTGCCAAACACTACAGCTATTGCATTCGGAACCGCGGTTACTTTAACAGCAACACCTAATACCGGATATGTGTTTTCCAATTGGTACAATTTTACCGATAGTCAGGTAATGGGGCACTCTTCACAAATATCTTTTCCCATGCTGGCTAAGGCGGTTGACATACGCGCAGTGTTTGTTGCCCAAACCGCTGCCCGCACGCTTACGTTTAATGTAGTGTATTGCTTAAGTAATGCTTCCGAGCCACCCGACAGCGCGTATGTTTACGGTGGCTCAACGATAATTTCGGGTGTGCCGGGCGATAATGCGTTTAGCTACATACTTCCCAGAAGGCAACCGCTATTGAACAACGACATAATAACTTACAACGGCATTGACTTTAGAATAATGTATCTCAAAACTTGGGAAGGGAATACAGAGACTAAGTATGAACAAAGTACTGTAATAGACAGAACGATTACTTTCGATTTTTCCAGCAACCAGACTTGGACTTTATTTTTGCGACCGACTACGAATTTAGCTTGATTCCATTTTAAAGCCAGAAGGCTTAGGTGCGTACTAAATAATATTCTGCAGGTCAAAGTTAAACAGATACAACCCCATAATTATGCGGTGGGCAAGCATTTTACATTCGATTAAGGCAACCGGAAGGTCGCCTTTTTCTATGTGTGCCAAGGTATATCTCAGCTGCTTGCCAATATCTTCAATCTCGTTATGCTCAATAAACATGGCAAGAACCGCTTCCTGCCGCTCCCAATATGCCTCAAGCTCTTTGCATAAAGCCAGGCTAAGTTCGTAGTCCTCCTCCGCAAGCGCCTTTTCCAGCATCTCGGTTTTATATAGCATGGTGTTCATTGTATCGCTCATATAAATCTGCAGCCAGACTAAAAGCCCCAGCATTGCCGCAAAAAGCACAAGGATGATAATGCCTCGTTTCATCATCAGGCACTGCCTCCTTTCAGGTTGGTATTTAAAACCTGGTATTTGCCTCTAAACGGCTGCATAAAGATTTTGCCGTTGTTATCTAAACTAAGCAGCATAACGTCTTTTAACACAAAATTGCCCATTTTAGCCAGCTGGTGTTTTATGTCGTCCATAGATACCTGCATAAGTTTCATGTTAGCGTTCATAATTTTACCGGAGGTTATGAGGTTAACCGGCAGACTTACTTCCTCCAGCTTTATATCCATATCCTCATTTACAACCGGTGCTTTTTCCGCTTTGGGGATAGCGGTAAAAGTGCCGTTTGTTTCAACAACGGCATATTGAATATCCTCAATATTGATATATCCGCAGGTGCGCAGCCCCTCGCTTAGGTCGTCAAAATTCATATTAAGGCTTTTCAGCGCCGCATAATCTATTCCGTCTCCGGAAATGACAATAACGGGCTTGCCGCTGATAACCCGGCGCATTATTATACTTTTGCGTGAAATAAGCGACAACCCGAAGTGCAGCACAACAAGCGTAAGTGCGGGAATCAATCCGTGCAGCAGCGGTATTGAGTTTTGTGCCATTGGTGTTGTAGCCAGGTCGGCTATGATTATGGTAATAACAAGTTCAAACGGCTGCATTTCGCCTATCTGCCGCTTTCCCATAAGGCGGATAAACACAAGTACTATTAAAAAGATTATTACGGCTCTTACAAAAATTACTAACATAACAGGAGTCTTGCTTAAACCGGTTGTTTTATACCTTTGCTTTTCTTTTTAAACCGGGAAGTGACTATTACGGCATAAGTTAATACATCTGCAAGTTTGAACGCCATGCATAATCCAATAAAAGCTGCAAGCCCTATTCCGCCCGACAAAACCAAGTTGATAACAGCGGGGAATATGCGCTCCAGCAATGGATATAGCAGGCCCGACAGTAATGCGCAGCCAAGCGCAATAAGGCCCATTCCGATTATTGGTTTTATGGCGCCTAATTTAATCGGAACGTGTTTTTTAATCATGCGCACGTTTAAGAGCGTGGTTATGGTCATGCATAATCCCATGCCCAGTATCAGAGCATCTACGCCCATAAATTGCGGCAGGAATCCAACGCACAATAATAATATTGCTCCGCCTATTATGTTGTGTATAAACGATTTAACTTCAAGATTAAGTGAGTTGAGTATACTGCTTGTTATATTGGCCAGACTCAGCGGCACCATTATCCACGCTGCCCGGGCAAGATACACGCCGCTGGTTATGTTTTCCGGACCGTACAGAAACACACCTATTTCTTTACCAAGCCCCATAAACAGCGGCACACAAAGCATGGAAACAAACACACTGAAAGCAAATGCTGATTTTATACGGTTTTCAATCAACCCGGTGTTTTTTTGCGTTACAGCAGAGCTTAGCTCCGGTATCAGCGTAAATGCCAGTGCGCCGGTTAAAGTGCCGGGCAGAAACAGCAGTGGAAATGTCATGCCCATGGCAACCCCAAACATACTTAGTGCCTGTTCGTTTGTAAAACCTGCCAGAATCAGGCTGAGCGGAAATAATAGTGCTATAACCGGTTGGATAAGGCTGCTTACAGTTCGTACTCCGGTCACCGGTACAGCAGATTTTAATACCGGGCCGAAATGCCCTTTAGGCGGTTTTATTTTTCCGCCGTGCCTTAAGTAAACTATAAAAACCAGTATTGCTGATATGGTGCAGGCAATAGACAATGATACTCCTGCTGCCATTGCCCCGTCCAGGCTCAGCCATCCGAAATTAATAATAATTACAAAAAACAAAATCCGCAAAAGCTGTTCGGCCAGTTCTGTCCAGCCCACGCTGAAGTAATCTCGCTGCCCCCAAAGCGTGCCTCTAAAAACGGCATAAACCGCCGAAGCAATTACCGCAGGCAGCAAGGTGATTAAAATCAGCATACACCTGAAATCGGTAAACAGTAAACCAAACAGGTTTTGAAAGGCAAACAACACGCCGCATAAAAACACGCTTACGGTAAGCCCGACTATAAACGCCGCAGTTGTGGTTTTGTTTTCGCTTTTTTTATCTCCTTTAGCTCTGTAACCGGCGGTCAGTTTTGACACGGCCAGCGGCAGTCCGCTTGAAACAATTACAATCAGCACCATAAAAACCGAAAATGCTATCTGGTATATGCCCAGCATTTCAGCGCCCAGTTCCTGAGCCAGATAGATACGGAACAGAAACCCGGCTATGCGCGTAATGATAGCAAATAAGGCAATGATTGTAACGGCACGAAATAACGAACCCAAGATTAGATAACTCCCTATACTATATCTATTTTTGTCAGCATAGAAATAATACATGATTGAATTATTAAAACCAAACCGTATGTTCTGCAGTAAGATTATGCATCAGGTGCAGCCGGGGGAGACTGCTGCCGGCATTGCAAGTGACTATAATACATCTGTTAAAAATATAGAAGCCGAGGCTGAAACTTTGCAGGCGGGGGATTGTGTTTTTATTACCAACATAAATCAAACATTCTACGTGGTAAAGCCCATGGATACAATAAACTCTATTGCAGAGAAACATGGCGTAACAACAGAGTCGCTTAAGAAGAAAAACAATCTTAACAATGTTTTTATAGGACAGCTTTTAAACATCGAATAAAATTCGTTTGTGTTTTTAATTAAAAAAGAGTAAAATCTTGTTATGGTTACAATAAAAGAGGTAGGCTCCGGAAAAGAGCTGAAGGAATACATACAATTTCCGGTGGATTTATACAAAGATAACAAGTATTATGTGCCGTCGCTTTTTGGTGATGAGCTGAATATTTTTACGCCCAAAAAAAGTCCGTATCTGGACCAGGCGGACGTTAAACTGTTTTTAGCGTACAAGGACGGAAAGCTGGCCGGCAGGGCGGGGGGCATTATTTTGCACCCGGCAAATAAAAAGTTTAACGAAAAACGCGTGCGCCTGACCCGCATAGATTTTATAGATGACACCGAGGTGTCTGAAAAGCTGATTCAGGCAGTAAGTGACTGGGGTATATCACAAGGCATGGACACCATTTACGGGCCGCTTGGATTTAATGACCTTGATAAAGAAGGGCTGTTGATTGAAGGCTTTAATGAGTTGTCTACCTTTGAAACATATTACAACTTTGAATATTACCAGAAGCATTTTGAACGGCTGGATTTTGTTAAAGACAATGACTGGATAGAATATGAAATTAAGGTCCCCGATAAGGTGCCCGAGCGTCACCAACGCCTGTCTCAGGCGGTTATGAAGCGTACAGGGCTGCGGGAAGTTCAGGGGCTGAGCAAAGGGCAGTTGATAAAACGGTACGGCAGTCAGATTTTAGATGTTCTGGATAAAGCGTATGAAAACATATATGGTGCAATTCCGCTGTCGGAAAAGGCCCGTAAGGGGATAATAAGCCAATTTAAACTTGTGCTGAACATCGACTATATTTCGGTACTGATTGATAAAGACGACAAGGTTGTTGCATTCGGGCTGGCCGTTCCCTCAATTGCAAAAGCCGTGCAGAAAAGCCGCGGTAAATTGTTTCCGCTTGGGGCGTTTAGAATATTACACGCCTTAAAAAACCACAATAGAATAGATTTTTGTTTAATAGGAGTTGTGCCTGAGTATGCAAACAGCGGTGCGCCTGCAATTATATTTAATAATATGACTAGCAGACTAATTAAAAACCCCAACCTGAAGTTCGGCGAAAGTAATCCGCAGATGGAAACCAATTACAAGATGCACGCATTGTTTGGAAATTACGAAACAAGACGCCACAGAAGAAGAAGATGTTATATTAAACAATTAAAAAAATAACAGGCAGCGCCTGTTATTTTTTCTTAGCCGGGTAAGTCGGTTTCTTTTTTACTGTTTGCGGTTTTTCAATTTCTGCAGCATGCTTAATTGCCTTATCTGTTTCGCGCTTCAATCTGTCGCGCTCATACTCTAACGCGGCAATGTCGTCGGTAATTCCTGCAATCTTGTCTTCCAGCTGAAGCTTGTATTTATCAAATTTAACGTATTTGTCTTCCAGCTTTTCAAGAGTAATTTCCGGGTCGGATTTTGCAATCTCCTTAGCGGTGTTGTAAGCCTCCATCTGTCTGAAGTATTCCGCCTCTTCCTGCAATAGATAATCTTTAGAGTCTGTTAAATCACGGCGCAGAAGTTTTAGTTTATGCTCAATGGTTGCACGCATATCCCTGCGTTCAACATCTTTAAGCAGGGTTTGGGCTCTGTCGTACTTTGTGCTTACGTACGTCCTGTTTTTACGCAATTTGGACAACCTTCGTACAGCATATCCGGCAATTGCAACTATTAAAGCTACACCAAAGATTATTGTTGGAAGTAACAGCCAGTCAAACGGAATAGGGTCGGTTGGTCCGGTGTCCGGTGAGTCTTTTGTGTCGGTGTTTGCAATATGAATAACATTATCCGGCAGATTGTCACCGTAGCCGCTAAGCGCATTTAACATTTCCAGTTCGGACATACTGGTTAAGGCAACGCTGCTAAAAAACACCATTCCCGTAGTGAGTCCGTTGCTGCTGCCTAATGCCAGCATGATTTTAGCATTAACAGACTCGGTAGTACTAATTAAAAATACATATTCTTTAAATTCATTTTCTGCCCACGGATTGTTGTTGTGGAATTCATGGGTATAATCTTTTGTGTCGATGGCTGTAAACATCTGATCGATTCCCAAAACAGATATGCTTGCTCCCCAGGTTGTAAGTTTGTTTCCGTCTTCGTCATAACTGAAACTGTCATCATGCAATTGGCGCACACCAACGGTTCTGACCCAGACCGAAAGCCTGTAATATGAATTGGCACTTAACGAATAGCTGGTATTGCTGGTGTAAGAGAAATAAACATCGTTTGCACTGCTTATCATAAGCACCCTGGGGTCGTTTGTAACCGCAGGCACGCCCACTTTCTGATAATCCGGGTGAGTGGTTGCCGCGGTGTCTAATACACCGTTTGCCGGAGTAACCTGGCTTCCGTTTGAGGCATGGAATTCACCGGAATATGAAGTTGATGCAAACAGACCGGTTAACGGGTCTGCGATGCCGGAACTAAACGACAGGCTTCCGCTTTGGAAGTCGGCCTTTGCGGTTACGGTGCATGAAGTTAATGATGTAATTTTACCCGTATTGGCGGCCTGGTACTCGGCGGCAGTTATAGTCTCAATGGTAGCGTTGTCAAAAAAAGCATACCCCATAACCGGTTTAGCAGCAGTTCCCAGCCCGAGTGTCAGTAAAAGGTTGTTGGTAAACAGATTTCCCCTCACGTATATGTTATACGTGGTCCAATATGCGTTTGAACTTATGTTGTGGAACTCGGTTATTATCATACCCGTATCGGTCTTAACCTGAATATAGGCACCGTCGGAGGAATTAGACAGCTGGGTGCGCAGCATAACACTTACCAGTTTATGTTCGTTTGCGGACAGCCCGCCGGACGAACTGGCAAAACTTTGTGCCTGCGGGTTAAGGTTACCAATCAGCAACGCATTGTTGCTGGCATTAACCGAGGTGTCGCTCTGAATCGGAGTCCTGCCCGGATTTGTTAGGTTGGCAGGGTAGTTACCGTTTGCTTTATTGGCTTCAAAATGCGCCGCATTAGTATTTATAACTCCGCTTTTAATCTGGTTCAACTGAGTAACATTGTCTGTGTCGTGTGTCCAGCTGGCCGGCAGCAGCGGATAACTTATACTATTGTTTTGGTTGTTGACAAAGTTAAAGTATCCGTTTGTAAAATTTTCGCTTGTTGAGTTAAACATATTCAATGTGCGGTTGTTTGTGTCACGGCTTGTGCCGTCTTTCATTTGTGTGTGGGATACCCGCTGGGTTGATACGGTGCTGAAAAACACATGACCGGTAGCCGTACTTACATCCGATGAGCCCAGCCAGAATTCCAGATTAACATTGCTGTCTGCAAATGGGTTTCCAACAACATAAAACACATATTCCGTCCAGCCGTTTGTAGCATTAACGGTTGAGGAGCCGGCTCTGATGCCGGTAAATTCAGAACTGAATGTCTGTTCATCATCGCTGCCGCTGACTTTGCCGCTAAGCTTGATTCCGGCAGCCGAGCCGGTTAGTTCGCCCGACTTAACAAATACGCTAAGGCGGTAAATTCCGTGTTGTTTAATTAAGATATCAGCAGATTTAACCCCAACTGTGGTGGGCATTCTGTTGTTTATTAACCATGCAAATTCGTGACCGGACCTGAAGTTTGTGCCGGGGCCGCTATAATCCGGAGTGCCGGCTGTATTTGAGGAATACGATGCTACGTTAATTACACCGTTGTATGCAGAATAAGCCGGGTTGCCGGCAAATTGGTGAGGTGGATTTGTAGTTATAGGCGTCCAGCCGGAACTGCCTGCTTTAAAGTCACCGTTTGTTACAAAACCGTCTTGTCCGGCCAGAACCGGTGCAGTGCGCAGGTCAACCTTGCTAAGTACGTTCGACTCGTTGGCCGCAGCAAAAGTGCTTTCGGAAATCTGAGCAATTCTTACAGCATCAAACATTGCAAAGCCCTGGCTGCCGGTGCCGCCTTTAATCCCAAGCCATAGCCCCAGGCTGAAGTTTTCGGCAGAGAAAGCGCTTGTAGCAATCATAAAGGTGTGGTTTACCCAGTTGGTGCCCGTATTCCGGGACTCCAGCCGGGCGGACACAAGGTCGTTAAAGGCGTTGCCCATAAGATAAACCGAAGCTCTGCCGCTGGCCGAAGTGCGCACCCAGACAGAGACCCTGTAATATGAGTTTGCACTTAAGGCTACGCTTGAGTTGGTGGTATAACCAAAAGAAACGGCAGCGGTTCCCGCATTAATCATAAGGCAGAAATTATCGGTTGTAACCGGCAGGTTGGCATGGTCGCTTGCCAGCAGACCGTATTCGGTATGTTTTGTGTCGAAAACCGACCTGGACATATCAACAACGCCATGCTTAAGATAATCCAGTGATGCCCCGGTGTTGCTTGCTGTCCAGTTGTTTGGGCTATACGGAAAGGTTGAGCTATAGCCGAAATTGGCAAAGTTATTGTTTGACAGTGCGCTTGTAATATCATTTTCATAAGCCGCAGAAACTATGTTTCTTTCGCTGTATTGATTGTAGCCCGCAAACTGAAACAAAACACCGTTTTGAAGCAGCGCGAAACAGAACACGAGAGCTACGCTTATTAATAAGTTTCTAACTAGTTTGGTTTTTGATTTAGTCATTCGGTAAAATAGTCCTTTTATGTCAAGTAATTAACTTTTATATTATAATACATATCTAGCCAATTTGCAAATCATTTTGGTATTAATAGTTTATTTTTAGAGAATATATCAATATGGAAGAGTCCCGGAAAACAACCTTTAAAACAGTTGCGCTTTCTTTGGGCGCAGGTATACTAATCGGTTTTGCAAACGGCTTTTTTGGAGGCGGCGGCGGAATGATTTGTGTGCCGCTGCTTCTTCTTATTGGCCTTTCCACAAAGCGCGCGCACGCAACGGCAATGCTGGTTATATTACCGGTTAGTATTGCCAGCGGAATTATTTATATAACAAAAGGATTTTTTGACCTAAATACAATGCTTTATGTGCTGGCCGGGTGCATTGCAGGCGGCATAATAGGGGCGGTTTTACTTAAAAAACTTAATGTGCTTGTTACCCAATACCTGTTTGCATTGGTAGTAATAGCAGCAGGAATTCGTATTGTGTTTTTTTAATTGGAGCGAAGCGACCAATAATTGAACGGAGTGAATTATGGAATGGTTATGGTTTATCTTAGCCGGGCTTGCCGGCGGGCTGCTTGGCGGAATGGGAATGGGCGGCGGGACTCTGTTGATACCTATTCTTACGTTAATGTTGGGTATCAGCCAGCATATGGCGCAGAGCACCAACCTGATTGTTTTTATACCGATGTGCATCATAGTGCTGTTTATTCATATTAAAAACAAGCTTATAGATTTTAAGGCATTTGCGCTGACTGTAATTCCTGCAATTGGAGTTGCTGTTGGTGCGGGGTTTTTGGCGGCGGATATTAATGAAAAAAATCTGAAGCTTTATTTCGGTATTTTTTTGCTGGTTGTAGGCGCTTCTCTTTTAATTGCTGCAATTATTAATTCAGCCGGGAAAAGCAAAAAACAAAAAACACTAAAAAATTACAAGAATATTTAAATAACCTATTGACAATAGCCGTAAATAATGGTAAACAAGGGTATCTTGAGAGAGGGGAGAAGTTTTATGATAGATAAAAATCTTTGTACTGCGTGCGGAGTCTGCCTAAGTGCCTGTCCGGTAAACGCAATCAGCTACGATAAAGACGGCAAAGCTCAAATTGACCCTAACATCTGTATTGAATGCGGAATATGTGTGGGGATGTGTCCGACAAACGCAATTGACATAAGCGATGTAGCAAAAAACAGAAAGTAACGGCATCTGCGCCAACGTCTGCTACCCCGGCAAGGCTAAACGCCTGCCACCCCTTCGCGAGCAAAGGGGAATTATTATAAAAGGAAACAAAAATCTTGGAAAAAGTTGCTCTTATTGAACTTGGAATTAATAATGTAAAACTTATTTTGGCTCATGCGGTTATGGAGCAATCTTTTGTTGTGTATGATGAGATTAGCGAGCCGCTGAAAATTGGCAGAGATTTAGAGCGGGACGGGTTTATAAAGCCCACTCAGATAGCCGAGGCCATAACCGTGCTCAAAATGTTTCGTAAGCTATGCGACAGTGAAGGAGTAACACGTACCACTGCGTACGCTACATATTCGGTTAGGGAGGCTAAAAATCAGCGCAGCTTTATTGAGGAGCTGGAAATGGTGTCGGGCTTTAAATTTAGAGTGCTTTCGCCGCAGGAAGAGGGTTCGGCAATTTACACGGGTGTTATAAACACGCTTGATGTGCCTAAGGCAGTTATAGTTTACATAGACGAAAACACCACTCAGTTGATTCAATACAGCCGGAGAAATATTTTGCAGCAGGAGATTATTCCGTTTGGAACGGGTACCCTAAGTGAGTTGTTTTTAGAAAATGGTTCAAACACAGAGGCGCAAAGCAAAATAATGACCGAGTTTTTTGCTAAGCAGCTTGCAGGTCTGTCTTGGCTGAAAACTATTGAAGACGAATTTAAGTTTGTTGGAGTAGGCAAAACGTTTGCCTCTTTGGGCAAATTAAGCCGGAAAGGCAAAAAATATCCGCTTGACCTGGCTAACAACTATAGGATGAACAGTGCGGATATAAACAATGTTTTTGGTGCCGTAAAAGCGCTTGAAATGGATAAAGAGACCAAGCTGAAAGGCACAAGCACTAATGCGTACGAACTGCTTGCGGGGCTCAGTATGGTATCGGCGTTTGTTAATAATTACAAAATGAATGAGCTGGTTATATCAGACTACGGCATGAGTACGGGTATGCTTTACAACTATGTAATTTCATCCACCAACGAAAAGCCTATCAGTGATTTGTTGGGGTATAGTTTAGAGACCATTAACACATTTTATCCAAGCCCAAGAAAAAACACCAGGCATATATACGAGCTGTGTTTAATTCTGTTCAGGCAGTTAAAGGTGTTGCACAAGCTCTCGCGCCATTATGTGCGTCCGCTTAAAATTGCGGCGTATATGTACGCGTGCGGGGCCCGGATTGGCTTTAACGGAAGCACAAAGGTGGCGTATTCGGTTGTGCTTAACTCGCAGATTTACGGTGCCAGCCACAGAGACATAGTTATTGGCGCGTTTATTGCTGCCAGTCAGAATGCCGATGACTTTAACCTTGGCGAATGGGTGAGATATAAAGACATTTTACTGGAAGAGGACCTGGACGCTTTACGTAAGCTTGCTGCAATTGTGCGGATAGCGTCAGGCCTAGACAGAACCCAGCACGCATACATAAAAGATATTGTTTGTGATGTGCTTGGTGACTCGGTTATTATGAAAACCATTACCGAGGCAGATGTAAGTTTTGAAATAAAATGCGCTGCAGCGGCCGCACACGACTTTAAACGAGCATACCGAAAGAATTTGGAACTGTTGTAAACTAAAAATTCCCCTCTATAAGAGGGGTGCCCCGTTAGGGGCGGGGTGTGGATAGCAAAGAAGTTGCTTATTAGTGGCTTCTTTTTCTTTATTTTTACTGCCAAAAATGATAGAATATAAAAAATTCCCCTCTACAAGAGGGGTGCCCCATTAGGGGCGGGGTGTGGATAGAAGATTGCCCGCGAAGCGGGGGAGGTGTGTGACTGATGAGTGACGAAGAAATAATCTCCAACTGGTATGCTGATGTTTATGACCAAACGGAAACACAAAGCTACGATGTTGATTTAATGCTTAAAATTCTTTCGGAAGGCGGAGTTAACAAACAAGTTTTAGAGGTAGCGTGCGGAAGCGGCCGGCTGCTTGTGCCGCTGGCCAAAGCGGGATTTAACGCAACGGGTATTGATTTCAGTGATGGTATGCTTGCACGAATTGGCCCAAAAGCAAAAGACTTAACAAATATTAGTTGGCGCAAGTGCGATGCTGTACATGAATCGTGGGGCAGTAATTTTGATGTTGTAATACTTGCCGGAAACCTGATGATTAATATTGAATCAGACATGAACCAGAAAGAGGCTCAAAAGCTTTTTATAACAAAAGCATACAATTCTCTTAAGCCGGGCGGTCATGTTTACCTTGACTTTGATTGCCCCGAAGACCCGTTTAAGTATTTTTATAATAGCGACATAAGCGTTAAAACACGGACAAGTGTAAGACACGCCGGCACAGACCGTATGGGCAACAGTGGAGAATACAAAACAATTAAGGCACATACAATGCAGACACCCGCACTGGCAATCAAACAAGAGTTTTAACTATAAATATGCAGGACGGGCGTGTTATTAAAAAAACACTGACAAATCATACGCATTTTGTCAGGCTGCAGCAGGTAACAGACTGGTTAGGCGAGGTTGGATTTGAAATTGAAAAGTTGTATGGAAATTACAGTCAAGACCCAGTTAGTGAAAATACCAACAGAGCAATAATCTACGCAAAGAAAATAAAAAAGGACAAAGACTAATGCCAAAACTACAGTTAGGAATTGACTTCGGGTCAAGTAATATTACAATGGTTCGTGCGGATAAAGGCATTGTTTTGCGTGAGGCGGCCGTTGTGGCAATAACCGGACAAAAGGCGGTGGAGTTTGGTAATGCCGCTAAAAAACTGGTTGGAAAAACCAAGGCAGGTACAGACATAATTGCTCCGATGCAGGAAGGTGTTTTGGTTAACGCCGAGGCGGGCAGTTTGCTGCTAAAAGCCTTTGTAAGAAGGTCGTGGGCAGAAGTTGCCCCAAGCAGAATTGACGCGGTTTTTAGTGTGCCGCTGGGCTCGGCCCCAGAGGAGCGCAATGCCTTGCAGGCCGCAAGTTATATGGCGGGCATCAGCACAGTCAGGTTTGTACCGTCTAGTTTGGCCGCGGCGCTTGGCGCGGATTTTAATCTTGAATCCGATAAAAGTGTAATAATAGCCAACCTGGGGGGCGGCATAACCGATATTGCGGTAATATCCGGCGGCATGGTAGTATCGGGCTGCAGCATAAGCGTTGGCGGCGGGCTTATGGATAGCATGACTGCCGAAATGCTGGCAAACACCAAAGGGCTGAAAGTAAGTACAATGAGTGCCGAGCGCATTAAAAAGGATATATCCAGCTTATACAAAAACGACATAAGTACCAGTATAGCAAGCGGCACAAAAATTTCCGCCGCCGAACTCAACGCCGCGGTGCAAGGATTTTGCCTAACAGTTATATCGGCAATTAAAAACGTGCTGGCTGAGGTTTCTGACGAGATTTTGGAAGAGTGCGTCAAATCGGGGCTCATTCTTTGCGGCGGCTCGGCTAAGATTAACGGCATAGAAAAGTTTTTCGGTTCACGGCTTGGCGTGCCGGCGGTTCTGGCGGCTGAGCCCGAACTGTGCGTAGCAATAGGCCTGCAAAAGCTCCTCAACAACCCAACGCTGCTGAAAAAAGTGATAGAGGAGAATTAAAGCAAATCCTGTCATTGCGAGCCTGGCTGGCGGAGACCAACAAACGAAGCAATCCTCTAGGTAGAAATAAAAGGGAAGTGAAAGCACAGAACAAAATTCCCCTCTACAAGAGGGGTGTCACACCAGTAGCCGGGGTGTGGAAAAGGAGATAGCACAATGAGCAACATAAAACTTTTTAACGACAAAAAAATCCGCACACATTGGGATGGCGCAAAAGAAGAGTGGTTCTTTAGTGTGGTGGATGTGGTGGGCATCTTAACTGAAAAAGGTTATGACGATGCCAGAAAATACTGGAAAGTATTAAAAATGCGTCTTAAAGACGAGGGCAGTGAACTGGTATCATTTTGTTACCAGTTGAAAATGGTCGCTTTTGACGGCAAGCTTAGAGAAACTGATACACTGGACACCAAGGGTGTTTTGCGCCTTATCCAGTCTATTCCTTCACCTCGGGCCGAGCCGTTTAAACTGTGGCTGGCGGAAGTGGGAAACGACCGGATAGACGAAATTTATGACCCTGAGAAAGCAATACAGCGCGCCCTAAACTTTTACCGCAAAAAGGGATATTCTGAAGATTGGATAAACCAACGGCTGAAAACCATTGAAATGCGTAAGGAACTAACCGACGAATGGAAGCGGGTTGGCATAAAAGACGGAGCAGAATACGCAATTTTAACAGATGAAATGACTAAAGCATGGACTGATATGACGACCCGGCAATATAAAGACCTTAAGGGGATAAGCAAAGAAAACCTACGGGACAATATGACTAACTTGGAGCTGGTGCTAAATCTGCTTGCGGAGCAGACCACAAAAGAAATAAGCATAACCGAGAATCCTGCAACATTTAATGAAAGCAAGAGTATTGCAAAGCGGGGAGGCTCGGTTGCAAAAGGAGCCCGAGAACTAGCCGAAAAAGAAATAAAACGCCCGATAATTACGGGTAAAAATGCAAAGGGAATTAACTATGAAAACAATTAAAACAATTGATTTATGGAGCATGGATTATAACGACGCTTTCGGCTTAGGGCTGTTTGTTTCGGCAATTATAGACGGATTTGACACGGGGGGGGGCAGCAACTCTATAACAGGATAAAGGTTTACAAGAATTCCAACATTGAGTATTATCAGGGCAATGCCTTAATAAACACATATGAAAACACCGTGCTGTTTTTAAATGACGACAGACCGGTGAGAATATATTTTTTGGGAGAGATTGACTTTGAGCGGGGGCTGAAAATGGCATTTTCAACAAAATGTCTGCCGGGGGATAAATCCATAAACGACCTGCTGATTGAAGGGAAAATGGCAATAGAAAAAACGGATTTACAACAGAAAAATAACTCTATTAAAAAGGAAGTGTTTTTTGCCAGCTGTGACAGAAGCGGGCTTTTGCAGGAAATGCTTGCCGGCAGCGAAACCGGCGACGGCAGCGGGAATAAGTATAAATATTTATCAAATGAAATTGTTTTTGATAAAGATTTTGAGCTTACAATAAAGGGAGATTTGGGAGATTTTGAAATAGATATTCCTCACAAGGGCAACTATGTTCAACGGGGCAGCAGATGGATTCTCCTGCAAAAACATGGAGATTTTTAATAGGTTTTGCCGAAAGCGGGGTTTGGGGTAAACCCTGCTTTGTTTTTGTGTTGAGTTTTGGTATGCTAACTAATAATTCCCCTCTATAAGAGGGGTGCCACGGAGTGGCGGGGTGTGGAAAAGGGCTTGAGTCCATCTTTCGTTTGGCTACCCCGTCTTCGTTCGTCCTTCGGACTCCGAATCCACCCCTTCGCAAAAGGGGAATTTGTTCGGGATAGTCTCTGCAAGGGAATTATTGGAGGAACATATTGGCGCGTAAAATTGTAATTACAAGCGGTAAGGGCGGGGTGGGCAAGACCACCGTTTGCGCTAATCTTGGTGCGCAACTGGCTATGATGGGATTCCGGGTGGTGTTGCTGGATGTAGACATTGGCCTTAACAACCTGGATGTGGTGGCAGGTATTGAAAACCGCATTGTATACGATATTGTGGATGTTATTGAAAACAAATGCCGCCCCAGGCAGGCATTGGTGCAATATGACGGGATTCCCAGCCTTTACATATTGCCAAGCGCACATAGTTACAATGTAGGCAAAGTCACCGGCGAAAACATAAAGCAAGTAATTGCTAATCTCGGCGTAACCTTTGATTACATATTAATAGATTGTCCGGCGGGCATAGAACTCGGTTTTCACCGTGCGGTGTTTGGCGCAAGCGAGGCAATTGTGGTAACCACGCCGCATATCTCGGCAATTCGTGACGCAGATAAAGTTGTTTCAATCTTAAACAGCTATAACATGACCGGCATTAATCTGATAGTAAACCGTGTGCGGGGTGACCTGATTGCGGGCGGTGAGATGATTGATGCGGCAAGCATAAGTGAAATGCTGAGGTTAAAACTTATAGGCGTTATTCCGGACGATGACGGCATTGCCCGGTTTTCTAGCCTTGGAGGCGCGGTTACCGCAAGAGAAGCTAAAGTTAATCAGGCTTACGCGGTGCTTGCTCATAATTTAGCAAACGGAACAGATTTTGTTTTTGATTGCACCGAGCAATACAGGGGGATATGGGGGAATATTAAGCGCAGCTTAAAAAGGAGATTAAACTGATGGAATACGGAACTCCGAACAGCGTGGGTATGGCTAGGCTGAAGCAGGTGCTGATTAACGATAAGCATTTTAACCCCGAGCGGCTGAACGCAATTTTAAGCAATGATGCGCATAAACTGTTAAACAACTATTTTGAGTTAGCCCCTGAGCAGGTGGCGGCAGATATTGCCTTTGACGAGCACGGGAACTATATTATACGAATAAAAGCCGTTAGCAACAGGGTAAAGATTATGGGGATTTTACCCTAGCAGGTAACAGGGAACAGGTAACAACTGTTGGTCGCTAGCGCTCCAAATTATAAATTGGAACGGAGTGACCCATCGTTGTTACTTGTTACCTGTTCCTTGTTCCTTAGTGAATAATTGCGGAGCTGACTTCATTATAATAAGCATGAAATTTAGCATTCACCCCCTCTTCATCCTCATAGTCCTAATTGCAGCCCTGTCGGGCTGGTTTTGGCTTATGCTAAGCTATGTGGTTGTGCTTATTTTGCATGAGCTGGCGCACTGGCTGGTTGCCCGCCGGCTGGGGTACAGGCTTAACAAGCTTACTCTTATGCCGTATGGAGCGGGAATAAGCGGCAGTGCGGAGGGTATGCTTACCAACCATGAAATTCTGGTTGCCGTTGCAGGCCCTGCGTTTAACTTGCTGCTGGGCATGCTTACCGTTGCACTGTGGTGGATATACCCAACCACATACTACTATCTGGAATACTTTGCTATAGCAAATTTTGTAACGGCCGCAATTAATCTTTTGCCCGTATTTCCGCTGGATGGCGGGCGTGTGGCTCTTAGCCTGCTAGGCAAAAAGTTACCGCGTAAAAAAGTTTTACGAATACTTAAGATGGTTGGAATTGTCATCTCGGTTTGCCTGATTGCGGCATTTACAGCCAGCACATTTTTTGCGGCAAATTATAGTTTTTTATTGCTGGGGCTGTTTGTTTTAATATCTGTGATATTTGAAACTCCGGCAAGCTACTATACACATAATCTGTTTAGGCTCAAAAAACAAAAGAGTTTAAAAAGTGGCATTGCAGTGCGGCAGATTGCGGTAAGCGGGCAAACCCCGGTTTACAAACTGCTGCGCCATATAAACAACTACTCATTAACCGGTTTTATAATTTACAGTTCAGATAATAAAGTTGTTGGTTTACTAAACGAGTTTGAGCTGCAGAGTCTATCTGAAACTGCTGACCTTAGTTTGCCGCTTCAGCACTATTTTAGTTGCGGCAGACTATTGGAATATGGTAAGATTGAAAGCAGATGATCCGGCAAGAGGAGTTGTTTCATGAAAACTAAAGTTTTTGGACCGCCGTGTGCAGTGCTTAATATATCCCGCCTTGGCTACAATTATGTAAAGGCGTTTTATAATGCAGCGGACAGCACGATAGAACGCATGAAGCTGTTTTTAATGAACCATCCGAATGTTATGTATGCGCTTACCACAAAGGGGTGGTCCAACTTTTGCGTGTCTATAATTTATAAGGACAACTTAGAACTTAAAACCGTGCTGCATAATATAAACAGATTGCTGCTGCTGACAGATGAGATTAAAATTATTTGCCAGTCGGTAAGTATTTTGTTTTGGAACAAACGGCCGTTTGAAAACACCTGTGAGCCGCTGAGTATTGTTGACCCGGTTGTTACTCCAACCGAGTTAAGCGTGTTAGAACTGGATTACCTCAAGCTGATTACAATAAACGGCGGTTTTTCACCTCAGGAAGTTGCGCAAATGCTGAATACAAGCGAGAGCAATGTAAATAAACTTGAGCAGGAGTTAACAGGGCGCGGAATCATAGTTGGGTACAGGGAGCGGGTTAATTTCCCCGGGCATTATTTTAAAGTGTTTGTAAACACCCAAACAGCAAAAACCGCTACAGCAGAAACAGAGTTACGCACATACTTAACTGCAAGCCCAAACTGCATATACACCTGTGAGAGTATATCTAAATACGATTTTGAGTTTGAGTATCTGGCCGAGAGTTTGAGTGATGCACAAAAGTTGGTGTCGGGGTTTTCTGACTGTCAGTTTATATATGATATGGATTATTTTGTGTCCGACCAGCTGCCGGTAAGCAAAACAGCAAACCTGAATGAGATAAAAGAATCCTTAATTAACGCAAGCGGAAGCGTAATTGACCTAAAAAACAGCAAATTGTGGTATGCAACCGAGTTGAGTGCCGAAGCTTATATGGGGGTTGATGATGAACCAATTTATGCAGCTAAGATGAAAAATGCAAACCAGGCTGCTTACAAGCTTGCAACCGACTACGTAAATGTTAATTACCCCAATAAAAAATTTCAGGTTTGCGATATCGGCTGCGGCAACGGTAAGCAGGGGTTGGCATTTAATCAATTGCTTGGTGCAGACAAAATTGAAGCATATTTTCCGATTGATATACAGATGACTGAAATTAACCGGGCTACGCATGAACATAAAGATATGCACTACGCCATAAAGCCGATTGTGATAGATATAGAAAAGATGTATACCAGATTGCCATTAAGAAATGTTAAAGACCGGCAGCAGATTTATATCTTTTTTGGCGGCACATACGGCAACTTTAAAAACGCTAAGATTAATGCCGAGCTTAAAAAACTGGTAGCGGGCAGTGATAATCTTGTTGTAATAACAATGCCTGTTTACCAAGGGAAATTAGACGAGGCTGCTGTGGTGAGGGCATATACAAGCATGGTGCTGGAAGATATGTGCTTTGGTCCGTTTGCGCATTTCGGATTTGCTAAATCTGATTTTGAACCAAACCCTGATGATACTAAGTTGATTATACGGCCAATGATTAAAAACGACTGCAATATTTGCACCTTTAAGTTAAAAAACAAGGTAATCACATTGGGCAAATCGTTTGAGGCAGGCGCGGTGTTTGAGGTGGTCTGCAGCTGGAAGCCAAGCCTCCAGCGGTTTAAGCAAGCGCTTGAACAGAATTTTGATGTTAAATTCTTTGATAAAAGCGGTGAAATGGCAATTGCGGTTGTGGGTGAGAAGAGATAAGTGCAGTACTGTCTCATTGCGAGTTAAGAAAGAAATAAAAACAAAAGAGAGTGCAAATGATAACAACAATTTCAAACGAACCGGTAATAACTGCATATAAAAACCTGTTTGTCAGTGCCGGAATAAGTGCCGAAGCGGATATGCTATCCGGTGTTTTGTCGGATGACCAGAAAGAAGCCTTAGCAAAAGCGCAGTTTACTGCTCAGGACTTAAGCAGTTTAGCCAATGCTGTTTTTAGCTATCCTGACTATCTGCCGCTTCTGGGCAATTTTCTTAATGTGTTTTTAGGTGTTAAGCAATACAGCGCTATTTTTGGGTTTTTTCACAAAGCCTTTATTTCGCGTATCGGAACTCTTGCATATGTAAGTAAAAACGCATCGCAGTTTGATATGGCAGAGCGCACATTTGACCGGTTTATTGAAGCAGTGCGTGCTTGTAATATCGACGCCGTGCTGTATGAAACCATGCTTTTTGCCGTATTGGATATGGATAGCAAAGAAACTGTCAGCAAATGGAAGCGCCCTGCCTATGGCTACCTTACGGACCTGGCACACTCCAACGAGCGTGAGTTTATAAAAAAGATAACAAGCGGATTTAAAGCGTATGGTGCCGGAGCGTTTGGTTTTGCTTATGAACGCAACATAGAAGGCGTAACCGAGGTTTTAACCGAAAACTATTTAACCAATCCGGAGTTTAAGACCCGTGATGTCTGGAATCTCTTAAACAAACGGCCCAAAGCTGTAGTGGAGTATCTTAATAAAAAGCTAAGTGCTAACGACGGGGAAAAGAAAGACATAGTTGATATGCTTATCGGCTTTAAATTGCAGCCGGAGGTTGCAGGTATATTATCCGGTATTTATCACAAAGAAAAGAATCAGGCAATTAAAAAAGCTATAATTGAGCATATTGACATTCCGGCAGAGATTAAGCCCGCAGCCGAACATCTGCTGACGGCAAATGCCGAGCGGTTAATTAAAAACCCCGTTCAAAGCTTTTTGGGGCTGAATTACGATGCGTATCCGGGTTTAACATATGCCGGCGGCAAAGACGCACCATTAAGCGTGAGCGCCTATATTCTGGACAGTTACGCGGGTTTAGCCGGAAGCCGGGCATACATGGAAACGGCACATTTCAAAAAAGCGTTTAATGAGGCCAGCCTTGATGCTTTTTGTAAGTTTGCGTATGAACGGATTCTTACAGTTGGTTTTGGCGTATCCAACGAGTGGGCAATGCTGCTAATAATTCAAAACACCTCGGAGCAGCAGATAAAATTGATTTTATCCGAACTGGTTGAGCTTTACGATGAAAGCCTTAGTGACGGAGTGGCGGTGTTTATTTCGTTGATTGCCTTGATAAGGCCGGAACTGGTAAGCGGTCTGCCGTTAATATTTGCTAAGAATAATGAACAAAACAAAACCCTTAATGCGGTTTTGGTAAGAGCAATGGAGAATTGCGGTAAATATACTCATGCCGCGGTTGAGGCCTTTAAGGACGGGCTGCTGCCGGAGTTTGTTTTAAACGGGAACCTTGCCTACGAAATTGAAACGCTTGGCGGCACAATTGAGTTAAGGATTAATGAGGACACAAGTATAGAGACGGTGTTTCCCGCCGGCCTTTCGGAAAACGAATTGGACACAAAGACCAAACAACAGATTGAATATGCAAAGCAGGTGATGCACGCACAGCTGGTTAAGCAGCTGAACAAACTGTACTCGGCATATGAAACGGGGAAAATGCAGAATTTAAAAGAATTTGAAGCTGATTTAAAAAACCCGCTGTTTGTGTTTTTTGCCGAACGGTTGTTATGGGGCAGATATAAAGACGGAAAACTAATTGCCATATTCAAGCTTGACGGGGCAAAAACAACAACTGTTGTAATACGTGAAAGCGCAAAAGACGAAAACTGCAGCATATGTGTTTTGCACCCTGCCGAATATGAAGGCAGTGAATATTTAAGCAACAATATAAAGCAGCCTACTGCTTTCAACCAGTTGAACAGAGAAGTGTTTTATAAGGAGAATTTTAAGCCGCAGGGCTCGGTTGTACTAAAGTTTAACGGGCTTTTTGTGCAAGGAGAAAGTTTTGTTGCGCGTATCTTAAACTTTGGCTGGGAAGCCGGCAGCAGAACCAAAGAGGGGCTTGTTTTGAGTTTCGTGCGTAAAAACCATGAATTAGGAATTGCGGCGGAAATCAGCATTTCACCTGTCAGTCTGGATGCTGGTACGCAAACGGCTGTTTTGGGTGAGCTTAGATTTTACAAAATTAACGAGTTAAGCAAGCATGACGAGCTTAACGATCGGACCAGAAGCCTTAGCCTAATTGGTGTGCCGGACAGGTTTTTCAGCAATGTGCTGTACGAGCTGGTTGCCGGTGCAAAGAAGTAAATTTATTGCTTTCCGCGCTCTAAATATGCCATAAAGGTTTCTATTGCGTGGCGGCTGGCTTCTTTCAGCCTGCGGGCAAGTTCTATGCTTTCCAGCTCTGCCAGCGGATATTTTGTTAAGGCTTTAGTCATTTCCAGCACTCCGTTAAAGCAGCTATGGATTATTGTTTCTGCTTGTTTTTCGCTGTTGGAGTCTAATATTAATTTGGTGTTTACGTCTGCCCATAAACCGGCTTTTTTCAGCAGGTTGTTGTCTTTTGGCTGCTCGCCGCAATCGCGGCTTAATCGCTCTGCACTGCGCAAAACGTCGTTGTATTCGGCCCGTAATGAGTTAATATCATCAATCAGCGCAAAGCTTTTGGCTTTTGGCCGTACATACTCCGATGTTTTCAGCCCTGACTGGGCTGTTTGGTAAACTGCGTCCAGCAAGCCGCAGTTTTGGTCTTTGTCCATAGTTGTACCTCCTATAAATTCCCCTCTATAAGAGGGGTGGCACGAAGTGCCGGGGGTTGTGATGATTAACGAGACACAACCCTCCCCGCCTGTGGCGGTACTCCCTTAGCTTAAGGGAGAATTTTATTGTTTGCTCCAGCCTATGTCATATTTTATGTGTATTTGCCATTAATATCCCTAAAGATTATTGACTTTTGGTTTAAACTATGGTATCCTACGCAGGTTAACGACTGGACAAGGCATACAAGTTCCTGTATAGGGCGCCTGAACCATCGAATATGTAGAGAGGAGGAAAACTATGTACGCTATTGTTTCTACCGGCGGCAAGCAATATAAAGTTGCTGAGATGGACTTGATTATTGTAGAAAAACTGGACGCAGAAGTTGGCGCAACTGTAAAACTGGACGTGCTTATGCTGAACGGCAAAGTGGGTACACCATTGGTTGCGGGAGCTGCTGTTACCGCTAAGGTAATTGAGCACGGCAAAGGTGACAAGTTGTATATACGCACATACAAAAAAATGAACGGACACCACAGAGCAGCCGGCCACAGACAGCCGTATACGAAGCTTGAAATTATATCTATAAAGTAAAAACAAATATCAGTTGATAAAGGATGAATTTATGGAAATAGTAAGCAGAGGATGTGAGCCGAGTTGGGACAAAAAGAAGGAAGCAACTTGCAGGAGATGCAATTCGGTATTAAAATACGGTAAACTTGACATAGAGGGTGAATACTACCCATTTCACATAAAATGCCCCGTATGCTCCACAACGGTTGTTTTACTTGGAGTTAGTAAAGACGAGTTTTAAGGTATTAACTAAATGACAAAGATAATTATAACAAAGAAACAAAACCAATACTTATCTATCGAATGCGACGGGCACACCGGTTACGGGGCAGAAGGCGAGGACATTGTTTGTGCAGCTGCAAGCAGCATTGTGCAAACTGCGGCACTCGGATTGCTTCAGGTAGCCAAATTGAAGCCCGAAATAAAGCAGGAAGATAAAAAAGGATTTTTCAGTTTAAAATTAGACGCCGATTCTGAGCCGGGCAAAATGCGTGACGGGCAGGTAATATTTGCCACCATGCTTTGCGGGCTGCAGGATTTGGCGGATACATACTCAGACTATATTGAATTGGAGGTTAAGGATGTTTATTAATATTCAGCTGTTTGCCCACAAAAAGGGCTTAGGAAGCAGCAGAAACAACCGTGACAGCGAGAGCAAGCGGCTTGGCGTAAAGGTAAGTGACGGGCAGAGTATTCAGGCAGGCGGTATTATTGTGCGCCAGCGCGGTACTCCTGTTAATGCGGGCGCAAACGCAGGCGTAGGCAGAGACCACACCATTTATGCTACCGCTACCGGAACGGTTAAGTTTACGCGCGGCAAAGACAACAAGAAATACGCAAGCGTAATAACAGACAACAAAAAAAGCGCATAGCGCTTTTTTTAATGAACAGGTAACAGGTAACAGTGAACAATGGCGGGTCGCTTACGCTCCAAATGTATACTGTCATTGCGAGCCTTGCCTGCGGAGACGGGCAAGCGAAGCAATCCCCTAGATAGAAGTGCTAAAATTCTCCTTTATCTTAAAGGGGAATCTTTTGCTGTAAAACTTTTTAAATTATTTTACATTTAAGTATTGACAAATGCGCTGGGGGGGGGGTATAATAGGTATGATTATAAAAACAAAGAGGACAGAAAAATGAAACTAGCTAAATTAAATTTCAATGACGCTGAAGCATCGGTATCACTGCTAACAAAAAGCGGTAACGCTTATTCTATTGTAGAACAGCCGGACGGAAAGAGTCACAGCATAACTGACGCACGAAGCGGAAAGTCTAGAATGGCCGACGGAACCTACATTCTTGGGGGCAGATTATACTTTGCAACCGGCCCTTCCGAAACCAGTGTATCTTCGACGATAGTAGGCATATTTGACGTTGATATGTATTCGCAATTTGTAAGATTGCACGAGCAAGGCAAACTAAAAGAGTTTGCGGAGTTTTTTATCCCCAGCGCATTTGATTTAGACCACAGGATAACAACTTTCAATCGTTCGCATACAAGATAGGTAAAATAAATTTGAATTGGAAACCGCTGATTTTTTAGCGGTTTTATTTTTGTTTGTGTTATAATGGATATATGCAAATAACCACTACTGGCAATTTGGTCGTCATATCAAACCCAACAAACTTTAATGCCCGCAGTTGCCTTAAAAGCGGGCAAGCTTTTCGTTTTAACGAAACGGCGGAGTATTGCGAGGTTTGGGCTGGCAAGGAATACGCTAAAGTTTTTGACAATGCAAAAGACAAGGTTATAATTGAGTGTACAAATCCAAAATTCTTTGTTAATTACTTTGACTTAAGCACAGATTATGGTAATATAATTGCAGGATTTGGCGGGTATCCCGCCCTGCAGGAGGTACTTAGTTACAGCAATGGGGTGCGCCTGTTAAATCAGGACCTGCCGGAAGTGATTGTTGGATTTATAATATCCGCCAACAACAACATTCCAAGAATCCGAAAGAGTGTAGAGAATATCTGCAACAAACTAGCGGAGCAAAATTCCCCTCTTGAGAGGGGTGGACGCGTAGCGGACGGGGTGTGTTTCCCCACCCTACAAACCCTTGCAGGCGCAGACGAGCAGTTTTTCAAGTCAGCAGGGCTTGGCTACAGAGCACCATATATGGTGAAAGCAATTAAGCAATTAGCCGAAACCGATATACTGGAGCAGCTGCCGAAGTTAAGCACTCCACAGGCTCGCAAGCTGCTGATGACCTTACCAGGAGTCGGACCAAAAGTTGCAGATTGCATACTGATATTCGGGCTTGGGCGGCGGGACAGATTTCCGGTAGACACCTGGATAGAAAAGGTGTATTACAAATTCTTTGGAACGGAGAAATTGCCGCGGGAAAAGATAGCCGATAAACTAAGCAGGCAATTCGGAGATAAATCGGCATATATCCAGCAATACTTGTTTTACTGGATACGGGAGAGTAAAAATTCCCCTTTAAGATAAAGGGGTGCCACGAAGTGGCGGGGTATGTGAGAAAGTTTTGCGCCACCTTCGGTGTCGGCTACCCCGTCTTGCTTTGCCTAGCGGCTCGCAATCCACCCCTTCAATAAAGGGGAATTCTGGCGAAAGACTCCTGCTTGGAGCGCAAGCGACCAAAAATTTATATTTAGTATTTTATAATTTATAATTGGAGGAATTATGGAAGACAGAAAAAACATTGCGTTGTTTATTGATATTGACAATGCCAAAATCTCGTTGGAGGTTTTTAACTCAATACTTGATAAACTGGTTGAGCTAGGCGACATTATTTACGTAAAGGTATATGGCTTTAACGAGCGTAAGCACATTAAGTTTGGCGAAGTTATTGAAGAAAACGGCTTTGACAGCGCACCTACAATGCGTTTTAAAAAGCGCAGCAAAAGTCAACTTGATATGCGTGTAATAATAGATAGTATGCGTGCCTACTTCACGTGGCCGCATATAAACAGTTTTTGCTTTGTGGTAGGTGAGGGCGACATGGTTTCGCTTCTTAGTTTTCTGCGTGCGGGCGGCAAGGGTTTAATCACGGTTGAAACAAACAATCCGGACGGAAACGACCATATGTATTCAGATAAAATTGTGCTGGACGTGGACTATGCCCGGCCAAGCCGGATCAGCAAAAAGGATTTAAGCAGCAAGCTTAAAGATATTTCCAGCAGGTCGGCTTCGTTAAACGAGGACGATGACAATTACATTGAACAGCGTGCTCAGATTATAGCCGAAATTGAGGAAATACTAAGCTCAAGGGATGAAGGCGCAGATGCCGAAGAAGACGATATGTTTGAATCCTTACAGAGCCTGCTGGATATACTGAAAAGTTCTGAATAGGTTTTTTACAAAAGCTATTGCTATTTGACCCGGCATATAGTATCATATATGTGAGAAAAACTAAAGGAGGGCATATGTATGTGGGAAGAAATTGTTACGCTCTTTACCGAGATTGATATTTTGCCTGCAGTACTTTTACTGCTGGGTCTTGCGTTATGTATAATTGAAATGTGTATGCCCGGCTTTGGCGTGTTTGGAATATCCGGCGCAATCAGCATTGTGGGCGGACTTATTGCTTTAATCGCGTACGGAAACTCTGTGACCCAGTTCTTTATTATGTTGTTTATAATTCTGGTAATACTGGCAATTATGTTTTTAATTGCAATATACTCGGCCAAAAGGGGTTTGCTCAGCAAAACGCCGCTGATTACAAGCGGTACGGCGGTCAGTGCCGATTACGGCAGTCCGGAAAAAAACTTTGGTAAACTTCTGGGCAAGGAAGGGGTGCTGAGTAAAGATTGCAAGCCTGTGGGCAGAGTTATGATTGCTGACTTGGAATATGAAGTAACAACCAAAACGGCCTTTTTAATTAAAGGTACGCGTGTTCAGGTAATTGAGGTTGAAGGGGCCACAATAACGGTTAAGGCAATATAGGAGAAAAGAATTATGATGAATGTAATCTCAATGCTTCTGGCTGACGGTGACCGCTTTCCATGGGAATGGATAGTGGCGCTTTGTGTGGTTGTTGTGGCGGCAGCGGTGTTTTTTGGAATGGTGCCAACAAAGCTGTGGTTCCGTTCGCTGGTATCGGGCGCGCATATTTCCATGATTCGTCTGCTTGGTATGAAGCTGAGAAAAATTAAAGTTGAAATGATTGTAAACGCGTATATCAGCAGTAAGAAAGCGGGCATACGTATTCCGGTGGACGAACTTGAAACGCATTACATGGCGGGCGGAGACGTTATTAAGGTTGTAGACGCTTTAATTGCGGCGCACAGTGCAAAAATATCGCTTACTACCCAGGATGCTAAGGCCATTGACCTTGCCGGCCGTGATGTTTTGGATGCGGTGCGCTCTAGTGTAAACCCGCGTATTATTGAAACGCCGGTGGTTTCGGCTATTACAAAAGACGGTATTGAATTACGGGTTAAGGCGCGTGTTACCGTTAAGGCAAACATTGCTAAGCTTGTTGGTGGTGCGGGGCAGGATACTATTGTAGCCCGTGTTGGTGAAGGTATTATTACCACATTGGGCTCGTCCAGTACGCATAAGGAAATTTTACGTGACCCTAATCTTATTTCAAAGGTTGTGCTTGAAAAGGGTCTTGACGAAGGCACTGCTTTCGAAATTTTGTCTATAGACATTGCCGATATTGACATTGGCAGAAACGTTGGAGCGCAGCTGCTTATTGATCAGGCAGAGGCAGATATGCACATTGCTCAGGCAAAAGCGGAAGAGCGCCGTGCAATGGCAATTGCGTACGAGCACGAAATGCGTGCGCGCACGCAGGAGATGAAAGCGCAGGTTGTAGCAGCTGAGGCTGCGGTGCCAAAGGCTATGGCCGATGCGTTTATTAAAGGCAACCTTGGTATTATGGACTATTATAAAATGCAAAACGTTCAGGCAGATACAACTATGCGCAGCAGTTTTGCGGGCGGCAATAAAAACAGGCTTCTTGCCGACAACATTGACGGCGACTCAAGAGGGAACAAGTAATGACTCCAACCGAATGGATTTTTATTGGTGTAGGACTCCTGCTTATAGGTGTTGTTGTGCTTTTAGTACTTGCTGACCGGAAAAAACGTGCTAAGTGGGCAGATGAAAAGGCAAAAAAAGACGGCACTAAACCGGTTGAGATTAATGAAGAGAAAAAACCTGCCTCAAAAACCAGAAGGTCAGCTAAACGGGCAGAGGTAAAAGAGGGAAAATCGGTTCGTTCAAGCGAAAAAGGCAGTGATGAAGATTGGCTGACCAAGACTTATTCCTCAGGGAATACCAGTATGGCGGCACTCCTTAAGCAGGAAGCCGAAGCAATAAAAAGCGAAGCTACCAGCAGGGAAGATTTTAACAGGGCAAACAGCAGCCAAGCCATATACGGTCAGCGCGGCGGTTATGAGCGAAGCCAGCGTTTAAGGTCTGAGAATATGTGGAACTCGGAAATATTTAACAGCGAGATTACAGGCTCAAGAAATCAGACAAGCCAGGAAGGCGGTATGGGCGGGCGCGCAACCCAGAGTACGGCTAAGGAAAACCCGAATTATAACAAAACAACTGCCAACAAATCGTTAAGCGAGCAGATAAACGAGCTGACCCCCGAAATGAAAGCGCTTTTGTTTGCGGATGTACTTAAACCTAAAAATGAAGAATAAAAAGCCGCCTGCGGGCGGTTTTTAAATGATATTTGATAATTGCTCAGCATAAACTAGTACTGCTGAGGTGAGTTTATGCTGGGGTTCTGGTCTGAAATTACAGGCGCTGTCAGGCTGCCAAGCGAGATAGATGTAAAAGGCTTTAAATTTATTAATCTTGGCAACCGTGCGCTTTTTGTACACGGAAAAACCAAGGTCTTTTCGTATTCTGCAGTTAAAATAGTGTTGTCTGCAGGCCGGACAAAACTATATGTATACGGAAAAAATTTAATAATTTCACATTTGTCCGGTACAGATATTTCAATAACCGGAGAAATTCTTTGCGTGGCGCAGCGTGAGGTGGCGTTTGATTAAGCTATCGGTTAAAGGTGCTAATCTGGATGCTTTTTTAAACCGGGCAGCAGCCGCCGGATTTGAGCTGCATAACTGTGTCAGGCTTGACCATATCAGCATGGTTTTCTCTGTAGAGTTTGGCAACTATAGGAAGTTGGTTGCGCTTTTTCGTGGTTCGTGCTATACTTTAACCGTAATTAAGCTCCCGCTTCAAATTGTTGTATTAAATTACCTGAAGGCTCACATAGGTGTGCCGGTTGGGCTGGGGCTGGCGTGTGCTGCGGTTATGGTGTTGTCGTTGTTTGTCTGGCGGCTTGATATTACCGGGCTTGAAAACCTGAGCGAGAGAGAGTTAAGAGTCCAGCTTGCAAAAGCGGGGCTGTACTCCGGGGCTTTTTTGCCGGGCATTAATCCGGATGAAATTGAACTAAAAATTAAAATGCAGATAAACGAAATAAGCACCGTCAGTGTTTCGTTCCGCGGCTCAACTGCTGTCGTAAATCTGCTGGAGAAAGTACGGCTTCCGATTGTGCAGGAGGATATAAGCAAACCGGTTGTGGCATCGGCTGACGGGCTGATAACCCATATTTTAGTGCTTGAAGGTACGCCAATGGTAAGAGTAGGCGACAGTGTGCGGGCCGGGCAGACTTTAATTGCGCCCTATACCACGGATATAAACGGAACAGTTATTCCAACCGGAGCAAGGGGTGAGATTACGGCGCAGACCTGGTATACATACTCTACAAGCTTTACAGAGCGCCGGAAAGTGTATGTGCGGACCGGCAGAAATGTAGTACAAGCTGTAGCCGGCATATTCGGTAAAGAAGTTGTGTTGCGTATGCCCGATAATCCGTTTGCTGACTTTGAAACAGAAACCAGAACGATTTATGCTTTCGGCAACAACTTTTTTCCGGCAAAAATCACTTATACGTACTTTTATGAAACTAAGCCTGAGGTAATTGAGCTCAACCCCGAAAAGACCGCAGAAATATATAAGTACGAAGCTAAACTCATGGCTTTGGAGCAGGTGCCCGTAAATCAGCCGGTGCTTGAAGAGCGGTTCAGCGTAAAGCAGGTGGAAAACACATTTTATGTAACAGTTTACTTAAAAACCAGTCAAACAATAAGCATCCGAGGTAGTTAATGAAACTATATTTCACAAATGAAACCAAATACAAGATTCCGCCTGAAGAGGTGTTTGTTAATATTGCCGGTTTAGTTTTAAAGTCGGCCGGCCAGCCGGTTAAAGGTATTGTTGCGGGGCTTAGCTTGGTTGCTGAGGACAAGATTAAAAAACTGAACAAAGAACACCGGAACAACAATAAACCGACCGATGTGCTTGCGTTTAGAAGCATAGGTGCATGGAAAGGTAAGAAAATTAACAAGGCAAATTACTATTTAGATTATGACCCGGCCGCAAAATTAATAGAAATAGGGCAGGTTTTTATTTGTGTGGAAATAGCCAAAGCACAGGCTAGTGAATACAAACATAGCTTAAACCAAGAGTTGGCCGAGTTGTTTGTGCACGGGCTGCTGCATTTGCTTGGATATGACCACGAAACCGGGGCTGAGGCAGATGAAATGCGCGAACTGGAACAAAAGATATGTAAGGGGTTGGCGCTATGAGTTTTAAATCGGGTTTTGCAGCAGTAATCGGTAAGCCGAATGCAGGCAAAAGCACACTTATTAACGCGCTTGTAGGCAAAAAGGTTTCAATAGTTTCGCCCAAGCCGCAAACCACAAGAAACAAAATTCTGGGTGTGCTGAATCATAAAGATTATCAGGTAGTGTTTTGCGATACGCCGGGCATACACTCCGGCGCAAACCAGTTGGACAAATTCATGCAGAAAAGCGTGGACTCTGCGGTGAAAGATGTGGATGTTATTCTGCTGCTCTTAGACGGAACAAAATTAATATCAGAGCCGGATATTGCTTTAATTAACAAATACTCGGCATCTGCCGCGCCGCTGTATGTGGTTGTAACCAAGCTGGATATTGCCGCACCGGAAAAATTGTTTGCAGAGTTAAACAAACTGAACGATATTAAGGGCATAGAGGAAATATTTTGTGTGTCTGCAGAGAAAGGCAAAAATCTGGATAAGCTGCTGGCAGCAATCCTAGGCAAATTTACAGACACAACCAGATACTTTGATGAAAATCAGCATACCGATAAAGATTTGAAATTTACGGTTTCGGAATTAGTGCGCGAAAAGCTGCTATGGAAGCTGGAAAAGGAAATACCGCATGGAGCAGGTGTCAGCGTGGACGTGCTTGAAGAAAAAGCAAAGACAATAAATGTTGAGGCCACCATATTTTGCGAAAAGGAAAGTCATAAGCCTATTATAGTAGGCAAGGGCGGAAGCAAAATAAAAGAGGTTGGTATGGCAAGCCGGCTGGCAATAGAAAAAATGACGGGCAAAAGGGTTTGTCTTACGCTCTTTGTAAAAGTAGTGCCAAACTGGCGCAGCAAAACCGGCACACTAAAAGACTTGGGTTATGAATAGATACTTTCATATATGAACAATCTAACCTTAAACAATAGGGGAGGAAAATTATGAAAAAAGAACAGGATTTGACAACCATTTTATTATGGAACGATTTTACAAAAACAGGTAAAATAATAAAATATTTAAAATACCGAAGGTTTAAAGATTATTTAATAAAGGCAGAAAATGAGCGAGCAAAAGATATCGGGGTTGGTGCTGCGCGCAATCAACTACGGGGATAGAGATAAAATATTGACTGTTATTTGCCCGGAGCTGGGCAAAATCAGCCTGATTATGCGCGGAGTACGAGCCGAAAAGGCCAAAATGAAGTTTGCGGCGGGTGTATTCTGCTTTGCCGAATACTGTCTTGCAAAAACAGGTGATATGTGGCTGGTAACCGGCGCTAATGAAATAGAAAGTTTTTATGCAATAAGCCAAAGTGCCGAAAAATTGAAATATGCTTCTGCCGTGGTTGAGCTGGCCGACAAGGCAAGCGTTTTGTCCGAGCAGAATGTGTCATTGTTTTTGCTGTCTGTAAAAACACTTAAAGCAATTGCTTATGGCAGAGCGGTGCCGCAGTTAGTGTTTTTAAAGTTCTGCATAGAGCTGTTTAATTTAAGCGGCTACAGATTGTCGGCAAAAGTCTGTTCATGTTGCAATGCACCGCTGTTGGACAGGAGTTTTTTTAACGCCGAAACAGGCGCAATAACCTGCCCGCTATGCAAAACTCCGTATAGCACGGAGATTGGCCGCGGAGCGGTTGGTGTGCTAAGAAACCTGATAGAGCTGAGTTTGGAGCAATTGGAAAACTATTCTGCCGGTTCAGGCTTTGTAACGGAGCTGGAGAGATTTTTAACAGAAAACATAAAAGAGCGGTTTTCCTGCACCTTAAAAAGTTTAACAATTTTGTAGAAAACAAAGGAGTAGCTCATACGGGTGTAGTATATTAGTCTTATAGGGCGTTAAATAGAAATGAGTATACATAACAGGGGCTTTCCAACCGAATGGCTGGAGCAGCTCAAATCGAGAAACGATATTGTAACAACGGTATCGCGTTATATTCCGCTTACCAAAAAAGGAAAGCTATATTGGGGTGCGTGTCCGTTCCACTTTGAAAAAACGCCGAGCATGGCAGTTAACGAAGCGGAGCAGTTTTATCATTGTTTCGGCTGCGGTGCCAGCGGAGATGTAATCAGCTTTGTGGAAAAACAGGAATCTGTGGATTTTTGGGAAGCGGTAAAGATTTTAGCTAAGTCGGCCGGCATGGAGCTGCCAATGATGGTTTCAAGTGATGCCATACGCGAGAAGGCGGCAAAAAAAGACTTGTATTTAAAGATACTTAAAGAAGCAGCCAGGCATTACCGTGATAATCTTGCAGCCGGCAGAAACAAAGCCGCAGCCGGATATTTGGATAAACGCAAGATAAATCAGGGTTCAATTGCCCGGTTTGGTATAGGAGCAAGTATTGGCTTTAATCAGATTAATGAGCACCTGCTTGCGCTGGGCTATAAGCTTCAGGACTGCTTGGATGCCGGCGTGCTTGACAAAAACGATAAAGGTGACTTCTACGACTCATATTCAAACAGGCTGATATTTCCGCTTATAAACAGTTACGGCGATGTTGTTGGGTTCAGCGGCAGGCTTTTGGAGGATAAGGAGCTTGCAAAGTACAAAAACACCCGTGATACGCTTACGTTTGATAAAAGCAAAACTGTTTTCGGAATTAACTTAATCAAGCAGGCTAAACAGAAAAACGACTTAGACAGTATTTTGGTTGTTGAAGGCCAGATTGACGTAATCACCCTGCACCAGGCGGGATTCAGGTCGGCTGTTGCGTGTTTGGGCACTGCACTGACCCCCGGGCACGTTAAAGAGCTTAAAAGGTTCAGCAACAATATTGTGCTTTGCTTTGACGGTGATGAGGCGGGCAAAAAGGCGGCGCAGAGAAGTATAGATATAATTCTGGCCGAGGGCCTTAGCTGCAAAGTGGCAGTTCTGCCTGATGGGTTTGACCCCGATGATTACCTGAACCGACACGGAAAAGAAGCCTTTACTAAGCTTCTGGGTGAAGCAATTGAAGCAAACGATTATAAGCTTAAAATGCTGGCAGCAAAATTTGATTTGTCCAGCAACGAACAGAAGGCAAGGTTTGTAACCGAAGCAATTAAAATGCTGAAAGGCATGAATCTGGATAGTGAACGGGAAATTTACCTGAAAGTTGTAAGCGGATACAGCGGGATAAGCTTGGATGTATTACGCAAAGACTTAAATGCGGAGAAATCCCCTGAACCTGCGGCCGAAACGGACAAACCCGGTACAGCAGCGCATAAAGATGCTTACACTTTAGCAGACATTTTTATAGTGGCAAGCCTGTTGCATAAAAAACAAGAGATAAAACCGGATGACTTACAAGAACTGGAGTTTATCCATCCGGATATAAAAACGGTTTTTAACTATGTAAAAACTACTGCCGAGGCCGGCAATGCGCCTAGGGTGTCGGGGGTGTTTGATATTTGTAACGCCGAATCTTTGCCTATTGTTTTGGATATAATTAACTACAATTTTGAAACAAGCAAATTTAATTTTAAAGAATGTTTGATTAAAAACAAGCAGCGCACCTTACAAATTGTTCAGGCTGAGCTGCATTCCGAGTTTGAAGCAAGCAGTGATATGAGCAGAAGAAAAGAGATTATAATACAACTTAATGAAATAAACAAACAATTACAAAAGTTAAAAAATGACCTGCAAGTTCAGCAGGCGCACAGAAGGGAGGATTAAACTTGGATTTTATTACTTACGAAATTGATAAAATAAAAGAACTTGCACAGAAAAAAGGCAGCATAAACGAGGAGGATATTTTCCTGCGTTTGCTTAAATATGAAGCCACAAAAGACCAGATTAACACAATAATATCCGCACTTACTAAGGCCGGGGTTAAAATCACCAAAGAAGAGACAAACAAAGAAAACGATGACGTTATTGAAAACCTTATTAATCAGGCTAACCTTAACGACCCTGTTAAAATGTATTTTAAGGACATAGGCAAGGTGCCGCTGCTTACACCCGAAGAAGAGGTAATACTGGGCAAGCAAATGTCCGAGGGCAGTGAGTTTGCTAAGCAAAAGCTGGTAGAGGCTAACCTAAGGCTGGTAGTAAGCATTGCTAAGAGATATGTCGGCAAAACCAGCATGAGCTTTTCTGATTTAATTCAGGAAGGCAATATGGGCTTAATTAAGGCAGTGGAGAGATTTGACTACCGCAGGGGTTTCCACTTTAGCACGTACGGTACCTGGTGGATTAGGCAGGCTATTTCACGTGCTATTGCCGACCAGGCACGTACAATCCGTATTCCCGTGCATATGGTTGAAACCATTAATAAGCTGGGCAGAGTAAGCCGTCAGCTTTGGCAGCAGCTGGGGCGGGAACCAACCACAGCAGAGATTGCCGAGAAAATGGACATAACCGAGGAGCGCGTTTGCGAAATTCAGCGTATTGCCCTGGAGCCTACCAGCCTTGAAACGCCCGCAGGTGAAGAGGGTGACAGTGAAATATATGACTTTGTTGAGGATATTGAAGCAAAGAGTCCGGTAGATGCCGTGGTTCATAATATTTTAAAGGAGCAGCTGCTTAGCGTTATTGATACATTAACTCCAAGAGAGCAAAAGGTTGTGCGATTGCGATACGGGTTGGATGACAGCCACCCCAGGACGCTTGAAGAGGTTGGAAGAGAGTTTAACGTAACCCGTGAGCGTATCAGGCAGATAGAGGCTAAAGCCCTGCGCAAGCTCCGCAACCCAAACCGCAGCAAGCGCCTGAAAGACTTTATAGATGAATAACACAAAACTGAGTAAACGCCTGCAGGTCATATTTGATTTGTGCAACAAAGCAAGTGTCACCGCAGATATCGGCTGTGACCACGGAAAGCTGGGTTATGCACTGCTTAAGTCCGGTAAAACCCAAAAGCTGATTGCAACCGATATTAGTGCTGCGTGCTTGCTTAAAGCCGAAAAGCTGATTGCGCCGGAGTTTGGTGCGGCAGAGTTTAGAGCGGGCAATGGGCTTGAGGTGATTTATCCGGGCGACAATGTACAGCAAATAGTAATTGCCGGCATGGGCGGATTGGAGATTGTAAGTATATTGTCAGAACACAACCCCCAACAGGCTTTGCCTGTCACCCCCTTTGCTAAAGGGGGAATTGCGACAAGAAAGCCGGCATTCATCCTTCAGCCGCAAAACAAAATAGTAGAACTCCGCAGGTTTTTGAATCAAAACAATTACAAAATCATTGCGGATTTGATTGTAAAAGAGGGTAATAAGTATTATCATATAGTTAAGATTATACACGGCAAGCAAGCATTAACCGAATTACAACTGCTGTTTGGAGCGGATACTGCAGCATATCTGACCGCTGATTATAAAGAATGGCTGGCAAAACTGGAAACAAAACTAAAGTTTGTTTTAAGTAAAACTAATGACAAGACCAAGAAAAAGCAGATAAGCAGGTGCTTAAAACTGTTACAAAAAATTCCCCTTTACGAAGGGGTGGATGCGCCAAAGGCGCAGACGGGGTAGCCAAACGAGAGTTTGCTAAAACACACCCCGCCCTGCGGGCACCCCTCTCAAGAGGGGAATTAATATGTAAGGAGAAAACAATGAACATAACCGAAATGCTGGTATACCAGAAAAAAGACTCTGAGCTGATTGCAATTGAACGCGATATTGCAAACAGTCAGATAAAAAAGATTGTAAATAAAATGGTTGAACTTGTAAAAGATGCCCAGGCTAAGGTTTTGCAAGTAGAAAAAAACGCCGCTGATTTGGTAGGTGAGTTTGAGCAGCTGGAAAAAGCATACAATGCGGGACTGACTCAGGCTGAAAAGCTGAGTAAAGTGAATCAGGACTGTCTTAACGAAGATGAGCTTAAAACGCTTAGCGCAAATGCAACTGCTTTAAACGGCAGTTTGTTAAACCTGGAGAAAAATATGGAGCAGCTTTCACACAAGATTGCTGCTGCGCTTGGTGCATTTGAAGGCGAGAAAAAACAAGGCATGATGGCCAAGCAGAAGCATGCGGAAGGCGTAAAAGCGTACAACGAATTTTTGGCGGTTAAACAACCGGTAATAGATAAACTAAATCAGGAACTTGCCGGCATTGCAGCTAAGCTGTCCGACAAGTCTGCTCTGGACAAATACAACAAATTGCGCGGTGACCGAATCTTTCCGGTTTATGTTCCTATAATGGACAAGAGCTGCGGCGGGTGCAGCATGGAGCTGCCAAGCAACAAAATAGATAAACTTAAAGCTGCGGGATATTTGGAATGCGAAAACTGCAGGCGGATTATATATTTAAAATAACAGGCATATGCCTGTTATTTTAATGAATAATTGTGTACCTCTACGTTCCAAACGGGATGCAGGCAAGGATAAGACCAATTACAATCAGCACAAATCCTACAGACTTTAACACGATAACGCGCGTGTCCCCGGCGGCAGGTTTTTCCCCTTTATTTGCGGCGGTTACAAACCTGGTTGCCAATGTTGCTACAATAATACCCAACGCTGCAAACACCATTGCAAGAATTACGTGCGTACGGCCTAAATATGCTAATATGTCCACAGCCAAAATTAAACTTGAAAACATTGTTTTATTTTCCTTTTTACTTTATGAATACATTTTATCATTTGATTCGCGGTTTGTCAATAGCTGCAGAGAAAGTTTTTATCGGTTACTGCCAAAAACCTTTCCCCACACTTTTTTAATGTTCACTATAAAATAGACCAGGAAACTGGACAGCACGGTTATGAGCCCCGCGTATAATATATATCTGTTCCAGCCGTTTAACACCGGCGCAAAAAAGCATAATACAATACCGCAGCTGGTTATAAACGTTCCGGCTTTTCCTAATATATTGCTCGGTATGGTTATTTTTTTACGATATAAAATAATGCCCATAATTATCATGCTTATATCAAGTGTAACAATGCCCGCGCTTATCCAGATGGGGATTATCCCCGCAATACCAAAGCTTAGCAGTACTGCTATTTTCAACAGTTTGTCGGCCAAAGGGTCCAGGACAATACCATATGGAGTTATCTGGTTTGATTTTCGTGCAATTATACCGTCCGCAACATCGGTCAGGCTGGCTATAAGAAAAATTGTAAGCGGAATATAGAACAAATCCGGGAAATACAAAAAAAACATTACCACAAATACTGGCACAAGCGCAATTCTTATAACAGAGAGAGTGTTGGGTATATTCCAGAAACCCGGCATGATTTTCCTATGCATATAAAAAGTATAGCATATATTTTTTGGCAGTCAACACAAATTAACACAAGTTTAGCAAAAAGAATATTATAAGTAGAACTAGTTAACAAAGAGGAGGAAAAATGAAAAAACTAGCTTTTTTATTGATTGGGGTTATTGTTGCGGCGTTTTCAATATTATCCGGCTGCGGCGGCCCAAACAATGTTGTGCGTCTTAACGAGGTTGCGCATAGCATTTTTTATGCACCTGTTTACATCGCTCATAGTATGGGATATTTTGAAGAAGAAGGTATAAAAGTAGAAATAACCTTGGGTAACGGTGCAAACAACTCTATGGCGGCATTACTAGCTAACCAGGCAGATATTGCTTTAATGGGGCCCGAAGCCAACATATATGTAGCGGCGCAAGGCAGAAAAGATTTACCAAAGGTGTTTGGCCAGCTTACTAAGCGTGACGGCAGTTTCCTGGTGGGCCGGGCAGATGAGCCGCATTTCCAGTGGAGTGACCTAAAGGGTAAAGAGGTTTTATCCGGCAGAAAGGGCGGAGTGCCGTTTATGACATTCAGCTATATGCTGAGCGGACATGGAGTAGTTCACAACCAGAACGGTACAAATCTTAATACCGAAGTGGAATTTGCCAACATGGTAGGTGCGTTTTTGGGCGGGCAGGGTGACTATTGCACCATGTTTGAACCAAACGCAAGTGATGTAGCTGAGACCGGCAGAGGTTTTATAGTGGGCAGTGTAGGCCAGGCTGCGGGAGAAGTTCCGTATACTGCATTTACTGCAAACGCCAGCTTTTTAAAGAACAACAAGGACAAAGCAACTAAGTTTTTACGTGCAGTGCTAAAAGGATACAACTATCTGGTTACAGCAGATATTAACGACATTGTTGCGGCACTTAAGCCGCATTTTGTGGGAATATCGGACAACAGTATTAAAAACTCAATTTTAAGTTATGTTGCAATTGATGCATGGTGTGATACGCCGGTTATGAAACCGGAAGCACTGGACAGGCTTCAGGATATTATGATTGCTGCAGGCGAGATTACTCAGAAACTTCCGTTTGCCACAGTAGTAGATAACAGCATTGCTATGGAACTGATGAAGTAAAATAAAAAAGGGGGAATTACTTCCCGCTTTTTTTATCTTTCAAATACTTGCTGCACTCTGCATGATGAGCTATCAGCGCAACCAGGGTTTGTTTTTGTAGTTCTGCTGCTTTCTTATCCATTACTAACTCCTTTCCGCTGGCTTCTGTTTAACCAACTGCGAAACAGTCTCGGTTTGAATCTTATCTGCCTGTGTCTTTTTATCTAGTACCAACGCGGCTTCGTAATTACTAAACCACGTTATTTTATCCGCTTCGTTTTTAGCATACAACTTACCCTCTACGTCTCTTGCCTTTTCAGCGTCTTCCAAAGAAATTTCCCGTACAATTTTATTGGTTTTAGGGTCGGCTCCAAGTTCGGTCATCAGGGTTTCAAACACCAGTTTGTTAGCGTTTTCAACGCTGCCTCCGCTGACTTTAATCAATTTTCTCAATGCATCAGCATCTCCCTCGGCCACCTTAGCAAGGTCATCAAAATTTATCCCGCTTTCTTGCTCTTGTGCAATACCCAGCTCTTGTTTAATGTTGGCAGGTATCAGCTTTTCTATTGCGCCGGTTGCAACAGCGTTTGGCAGCGTGCCTTCTTCCTTGCTTGCTTTGTCAAAAATTGTGTTGCCTTCTAGCGAATACGGCCATTCCATTGTTTGCGGGTTGTCTGGAATAACAACCACCGGGTACTCGGCATTTTTCGGACCCCATGCGCCTGCCGTATCCTTAACTATTCCGTAATATGCCTTTGTTTTTTGCTCGTCATCCAACTCAAACCACACCAAACCATCTTTAGCGCCTGCGCACTTCGTGCGGAGATTAGGGAGATTAACTTCGTTTGATTTGCAAAGCAGCACAGCAGCGCCGCTCCTGCTCCTCGGATGGTCGAGGTCGTAGCAATTGCCATGGTAGTGACCATAGAAAACCCGACCCGCACGCGGAGAAACTTTTTTGTCGTTTGCAAAATAAAACCAGTTGCTTATATTATAAAACAGTTCTGGGTTGGATTCATATATCTTATCATATTCATTCTCTGTCATGTCCAGCATACTTAGGTTTGCACTCATTTCTCTTTTCTCCTTGTTGTTTGTTGTGCTAAGTATATCACATTGTTTAGCGATTGTAAATAGTAATTTTTATGTTCACATAATCCAACCTCAAAAACTATAATGTAGGTAGAACGATAATACATGAAAGGAAACACAAATGAAGCAGTTTCTGGAGCTTGATGGCGTTGATTTAATCTATCACTCAGCATCCGGCGAAACGCCGGCATTAAAAAATGTTAGTCTTTATGTTAAGAAAAAAGAGTTTGTTGCTGTGCTCGGACCATCCGGCTGCGGTAAAACAACCATACTTTCGCTTATTGCAGGACTGCTTAAACCAACGTGCGGAAGAGTGCTGCTTAACGGTCAGCCTGCGGGAGAACAGAAAAACCATTTTGGTTATATGTTTCAGCGCGACCATTTATTCAGCTGGCGTACAATCCGGCAGAATGTTTTATTAGGGCTGGAGGTTAGAGGAACAAAAACCAAACAAAATTTAGAATATGCCGAAGCATTGTTAAACAAATATGAGCTGTGGGATTTTAAAGACAAGTATCCAAGCGAGCTTAGCGGCGGCATGAAACAGCGGGTTGCGTTAATCCGCACACTTGTGCTTCAACCGGGCATATTGCTTTTAGACGAGCCGTTTTCGGCACTGGATTATCAGACGCGCCAGAACGTGTGCAACGATGTCAGCAGAATAATCTCCGAAGAGCAGAAGACTGCAGTGCTTGTAACTCATGACCTGGCTGAAGCTATAAGCATGGCAGACAGGGTAATTGTGCTGACCGCCAGACCCGGCACGGTTAAGGCCGAGTTCAAGATTGAGCTAAGCGGCGAAGGCTCGCCGTTTATGCGCCGCAGAAGTCCTAAGTTTAACGGGTATTTTGAAGCTATCTGGAAGGAGCTGGAAACAAATGACAAATGAGCATAAAAAGTTTTTGCAAATGGTTAAAAAGAAAAACGCAGAAGTCAGATTAGCACAAATAGGGATTCTGGTTGCGTTTGTAGGGATATGGGAGCTTGCGGCCAGAACAGAACTGATAGACACCTTTATTACAAGCAGCCCAACACGGATAGTTAATACCATAGTTATGCTGTTTGAATCCGGACAGCTGTTTGAACATATGGGCATCACGCTATTAGAGGCCTGCCTGGGGTTTGTTATAGCAACGATGCTGGGCAGCATTATTGCAATTGTACTTTGGTGGAGCCAGACACTCAGAAGAATTCTTGACCCTTATGTCGTGGTGTTGAATTCGCTGCCTAAAATTGCGCTCGGGCCGTTAATTATCATCTGGATTGGAGCCGGGCTTCAAAGCATTGTTATGATATGCGTTTTGATACTTATTATTATTACCGTAATATCTATGCTGAATGCCTTTCTGGAATGTGACCGGGATAAAATTCAACTTATGAAAAGCATGGGCGCAAACAAGTGGCAGATTTTAACCAAATTGGTATTGCCCAGCAGTATACCGGCGTTTATATCGGTACTAAAAATAAACGTGGGCATGAGCTGGGTTGGCGTAATAATAGGCGAATACCTGGTATCGCGTGCCGGCCTGGGCTACCTGATTGTATACGGCAGTGCGGTGTTTAAACTGGACCTTGTAATGACAAGCACAATCTTGTTGTGCATCCTGGCGGGCGGAATGTATCTCTTAGTAGCCTGGTTTGAAGCATGGGTTAAGAAACGCCGGAAGTAAGCCACCAAAATTCCCCCTTTAGCAAAGGGGGTGGTGCAACGCACCGGGGGTTGTGACGAGAAAAATGCGCGTAAACAAAAAACCAGCTAGGGCGGGTTTTTGCTTGCTCTTGCTCAATGTTTATGGTACAATTGTTCTGAGAGGTGCAAGTAAATGAGCAATATTAAATTATTTAATGATAAAAAAATCCGTACGCATTGGGACAGCGCTAAAGAAGAGTGGTTCTTTAGCGTGGTGGATGTGTGTTGGATACTGGCCGAATCGCCGGATTATCTCACTGCGCGGAAATATTGGAATAAATTGAAACAGCGTTTGGGCGAGGAGGGAAGTGAACTGGTGACAAATTGTCACCAGTTGAAAATGGTTGCTTTTGACGGCAAACTCAGAGAAACTGATACACTAGACACCAAGGGTGTTTTGCGCCTTATCCAGTCTATTCCTTCACCTCGGGCAGAGCCGTTTAAACTGTGGCTGGCCGAAGTTGGCAACGACAGGATAGACGAGATATACGACCCGGAGAAAGCGATACAACGGGCATTAAATTTTTACCGCAAAAAGGGCTATAGTGAAGACTGGATAAACCAACGGCTTAAAACTATTGAAATGCGAAAGGAACTAACCGACGAGTGGAAGCGGGTTGGTGTTAAGGACGGAGCAGAATACGCAATTTTAACAGATGAAATAACCAAAGCATGGACGGATATGACGACCCGGCAATATAAAGACCTTAAGGGGCTCAGCAAAGAAAACCTGCGCGACAATATGACAAACCTGGAGCTGGTATTAAACTTGCTGGCAGAGCAAGCCACAAAAGAAATAAGCTCCGCCCGCGACCCAAAGAGTTTTAAAGAAAGCAAGCAGATTGCCGGCGAAGGCGGCGGAATTGCAAAGACTGCAAGACTGGGTATAGAAAACAAAAGCGGCAGACCAGCAATATCAGGAAAGAAAAAAGATTTACTAAACTAGTAAGTCTTTTTATTTGGATATTGTGTATTTAGGTCAAATATGATATAATGTCCGTATGGATACAAAGCAAGTTAACTATAAAAAAATAGCGGACAAAATTATTAATGAACTAATTTCATCAAAGGTTAAGCATTGGCACACCGACGATAGAAAAGAGATGGATAGATTCCGCTATATTTCTTTAGCGGACTTTTCAAAAAAGTACAAAGATGAATGGTTCGCCTTTAACAACCAAACAACCGAACTTCAGTTTGAGGCAGCAATGCGAAGAACCTTTGCATTGCTAAAAGATGCACATACATATTTTGGACGTGCCAGCATTGGTGAGGAAATACTGGATTGCAAATTTGTTGCTTTTGATAACGAAATATATGTGTTTAGCAACAACGACAGGAAAGACTATGTAAAAGTAGAAAAAATAAATGGTTTTCCAATAAATAAAATAACTGACGAACTGGAAAAACTTATTTCATATGAGGTTGAGCCCTGGCGGATTGCAAGCACAAACTTGATTTTGGGAAGAGCAAAAACATATAAACTGATAAACATGGCAAACGAAACCGGAGACTCAATTATTGTTGAAGGGCTTAACAAGGCTAATGAAACAACAAAAATACAAGTTGGTATTAGAAACAGTAACGCAAAGGCCCAAGCCAATAATAACTACAAGCCATATGAATTTCATTTTTCTGAGGGCGGAAAGTTATATGTCGGATATCACAAATGCCAAAGTTATGAAGATTATCCGTTTGAAGAGTTTGTTGAAAACATAAAAGCCGCAGTAGGAAATCAGGTGCTTAAAGGCGTGATATTAGATGTCAGGCAAAATGGGGGCGGAAATTCTGAAGTAATTAAGCCATTAATAACTTACTTAAAAAGCTATAAGTTAAATTCTGAAAATACTGTAGTTTTAGGAGGCAACAATACATATTCGGCAGGCATTTGGGCGGTTGCGTCTTTCAAAGATTCTTTTGGAGCAACGCTGATTGGTGAATCACTTGGTCAGCCTGCCGAGAAATACGGAGATACAAGTATGACGCACGAAACAGAAGGCTTTACATATAAAATGTCAGAAAAGTTCTTTGATTTATCAAAAAGCTTCGGAACAGGCGGTATCATTAATCCTGATATTGTTGTTAAACGCACACTTGAGGATTATGTCAATTTTCACGACAAGCAATTACAAACAGCACATGATTATATTGGCGGAAAAAAACAAATGGCGCCAAGAGGCGAGTAAAATTAATTCCTGTTTCTTGCAACCGCCGCTATGCAAAACACGGCTCCAAAGCCGGCTAAGATTGGGTATAGGTAACTGACTATATTACTGAATCCAAACAGTGATAGCAAAAACGCAGCAATAATTACAAGCAGGGCGCATAGCGCCTTGTTTTTTATATATCCGCCAAAGTAGTTTACAACAGTGTAATGCATGATGCAAGCGGTGGTTAATATGCTAAGCCAGATTGCGGATAAAGTTATTGCCTGAAACCATGCTCCTGTAGTGCTTGCTGCCAGAACCAGCGGCATATCGCTTGCAGTTCCGCCGGCTGTAAGCAGGATAGTTAGTATTTCCGCCGCAATGCAAATCAGCAGTAATCCGCCCGCAATTGCGCTGCCACATATGGCTTGCTTTTTAGTGCAGTCCTTGCCGTATTTGGCAATTATAAATCCCACAAAAAACATATTGCCGGTTACAAACAATATGGCAAACACCAGGCTCATAAATACGCCTGATTCCGGAGCGGGAGCTGCTCCATGCGGAAGAGATAGCGCCACAAAGAAAAGCGCCACAATTATAACCGTCATAACCGGCGCAATAAACTCGTTTATCCGCACCAGCCATTTAAAGCCTTTAAGCACAATTAAAAAGCAGCATAGGGCAGTTATTATTCCTGCCAGCGGTATGGGGAGCCACGGCAGAATAATAGCAAATAAGCTGTTGCTGCCCGCCAGCATGGAACTTAGCAGCACAAGGTTGCCAAACAGCATTATAAACTCTGCAAGCCCAGCGTATTTACCAAACAGCACCGAGCTGGTTTCTTTAACGGTGGTTAGGCCAAACTTTCGGCCAAGGCTAAGAAACACATACCCGAGATACGTAAACAATGCAACCGCAAGCACCACAAATATTAAACTTATATAGCCAAATCTGGCAAAATAAAAAAGTATCTCCTTGCCGGAGGCAAATCCTGCGCCTACTACGGAGCCGAATAAAAGGGCGCCTATTAAAAAACTTTTGGGGAGGGGTAGAGTCATGATGCTCCTTTGGTAAAAATTCCCCTTTGCCTCGCGAAGGGGTGGATTCACGAGCAGAAGCGAAGTGAAGACGGGGTAGTCGCCGCCAAAGGTGGCGCAAAAACCTTTTAAACCACCCCGCCCTGCGGGCGCCCCTCCAAGGAGGGGAATTTTTAATACATCTTCAGCAATTTACGTAACTCCTCAACTTTGCTCTCCTCGCTTTTAAAAAACCTGCAGGCTGCTGCCAGCACCGCAGTTTGCTCACTTAAAATCAGGCAGGTAAGTACAGGAAGACCTATATCTAAGTAAGGTGCAGCGGCAATCAGCGGAAAAACCTTTTTGTGCGTTTTGTCCAGATTGTAGTCGGGCGCAAAACACTCTGTAAAACAGCTGGCATCAATATAGGCTTGCCGGTAGGTGCAGCCAAGGCTGATTGCACCCGGCACCGTTGGCTTTAAGCTGCGATACCGGTAATCCGCCACAAAGTCTATCGTCTTGCCGCTGCCGGATAAAAAGCGTTGCCTCAACACTTCATATTTTTGCCGGTCGGTGTTAAAATTATTTATTAAGGCATGGTGCATAAGCAAATCTGTCTTTTTATTTTTAATGCCGTCCAGCTTTTCAGCCACAAAAGCAGTAATGGCAGCACTGTGCAAACTAAAGCTCCATTCAATATCATCCAGCAGAAAGTGGCTGGTATTTATCAGTGTATTTACCGCCTCGCCTTGCTTAAGGCAGCGCTCCAGCTCTTCCAGCTTAGACCGGGCAATATCCGCCGGCAGCTGGAAAACATATTCGGGAAAGTTAATTGCAATGCCTTGCCTATAGAAGTTATAAAAAAAGTCCAGTATCTTGTTGTCGTAATCAATCCATTTTGCTCGTGATATATGAAACAGTGCATTATCTGTTTCGCCCGCCTGATAACACGCAACGGAGTAAAAAAACAAGGCTTTAACATTGTATTCGTCCAGCTCCAGCAATTTATCAAAATACGGCTTGCAATCTTTGTGTTTTCCGCACCTTGCCAGAGTAAGCGCCACACGGTAAATTTCTTGCTTAGTTTCAGCAGGCAGTTCGAGCAAGGTGTTTAGGTTTTGCTCCAGGCTATGCTGGTCCTCTTCGTTATGGCAGATATTTATAAGCAGGCAATAGCCCAGCACGCTTTCCGGATTAAGGCGGAGAAGTGCTTTTGCAGATTCCCGCGCGCTTAATAAATCCCCTGTTAAAAAATACGCACTTGCCTCCAGATACAACGTCTCTTCTAGAAAAGGATGCTCCCCGGGCAGTTGAGCTAAAACCTGCAATGCTGCAGGATAGTCTTTGGCGGACAGGTGTAATTTAGCTTCCGTCAGCATCCGCTCCTCGCAGGTTTGCAGGTTGTGCTTGGGTGCTTCACGCTTGGCGTAACTAATCCACTCCGCCACAAAATCGGTAAACTTGTATGCGGTGTCGTAATCTAAGCACCTGGCAAAATACAGGTCGGCAACATCATAGCGCTTTAGCTTAATTAAATTCCTGCCAATGCAAAAACACGCACAAGCCCGCAACGGTGCTATGTGATAAGCCTTGTACAAGTAATAATTGCTTATATCATACAACTCAATTCCAAAGTATAATTGCCCCAGCACGATATAAAGGCTGTCCCGCTTCTCGCTCTTAGGCAGGGCGTCTATCCCGCTGCGTATTGCGGATATTGCACCCAGGGCATCACCCTCGGCAAGGCGGTCATCCGAAATCTTGATGTAATAATCCACCGTGTGCTTTATTTTTACAATTTTCCCCATGGGATAGTTTATTCGCAAAGGGTGGGGAGTAGAAGCAAAAATTTTTGCATTATTTTGTTTTTCCCTATTGACAACTGGTCAGGGGGGGGGGGGGGGTATATTGGCTTAAAGGAAGAAAAAAAAGGAAAAAAAAAAAAAAAACAAAAAAAAAAAAAAAAAAAAAAAAAAAAAAAAAAAAAAAAAAAAAAAAAAAAATAAAAATATAATTTTTTTTTTTTTTTTATTTAAAAAAATAAATTTTT
>Ga0123353_10000045_pt1 | contig 134264 bp, 120 predicted proteins | sample TergutLab28metaG_3_FD_92763 | JGI IMG/M metagenome (GOLD analysis project Ga0123353, IMG submission 92763) | Labiotermes labralis P3 segment gut microbial communities from Petit-Saut dam, French Guiana - Lab288 P3 | ecosystem: Host-associated > Arthropoda: Insects > Digestive system > Gut ... | reverse complement strand
ATTGATTGCACAAAGAAAAGAATTACGCGGAGAATCAATTCCAAAAGATTTTATTCAGCACTCTTATAACTTTATAACTGAAGAATTAGCTGTTTTTGCCATGCAGAGCCGGCATTTGCCGGCTGCTGAAGTCTATCCAGGAAAGCCTTTGGAGACTGTAAGATATTTATACGGAAAAGAAGACCTGCCGGAATTACTCGCTCCGTTCAAAACCAGATATGCCGTTCGCATTAGTTTTGAGAAAAGAAAGGCTTTCTCAATGCCTCCTGAGATGGTGCTGCATAACGCAATATAGTTGCCGCTACCTGCACCAATTCTTAACTCCTCAAAGCCCTCGCTAACTTATCATTAATCGCAATCCCCAATCCTTGCATAGATATAGGCATTACTGCGATGCTGCTGTACCTTTTAGAATCCAGCTCTTGCAGCATGTAAAATAGATTTGCTGCTGCTTCTCTTAAATCCTCTGATGGACTTAGATTAAGCCTATATGCTCCTCCGTGAATCCGGCTGTCGTCTCCGAACGCAAGCAGAGCCTCATCATTGCCAACATCTGCCGCATTCATTCTTAGAGGAATAGAAGGCGCATAGTGGCTTGAGGTCATGCCCGGAGACAACAGCTCTTGCGAAATAGAAGATTCTCCTGAACCGACACTCAGAATTTTTATACCTAAAGTCTGTTCAATATCTTCTTTAAGCACTGCTCCGTGCCGCAATATAACAGGAGTTTCCGCGCATAAATTCAAAACGGTAGACTCAACGCCTATGATGCACCGCTCGCCTTGTATGACTGCGTCTATTTTGTTGTCCAGAGTTTTCAAAACGTGCTGCGCTGTTGTCGGACTTATTCTTCCGGACGCATTGGCACTGGGCGCAGCAATAGGCACATTCGCTTCTTTGATGAGTTCTTGCGCAGTCTCGTTCGAGGGAATCCTTACTGCAACAGTATTCAGCCCTGCGCTTACCAGAGGAGAAACTTTCGTGTCCTGTTTTCTGTTCAGAATCAAAGTCAAAGGTCCGGGACAAAATACTTCTATTAGCTTTTGAATTTTTTCCGTACTCATTGCATAGCCCTCGTATTCGACTATGCCGTGAAGCATATCCTTGTCCGAGACATGCACTATAAGAGGATTAAAAACAGGTCTGCCTTTTGCTTCGAATATAGACGCAACAGCCTTGCCGTTGTGTGCATCTGCTCCCAGCCCGTACACTGTTTCCGTAGGAAACGCAACAAGTCCTCCTTTGCGGATTATGCCCGCAGCTTCCTTTATGCCCTCGGAGTCCGCTGAAATGATTTTAGTCATCGTTATTCCGCCTCTTCTATTGTCATTCCCGTGTAGGCGGCAATAAAAGAAAAAAAATGTTGCTATTTTTTATAAAATAGAGCGTAATTCTCTTGCTATAATCTACTTTCCTTAAGCTTGTTGTCAACATGAAACCTTTCTTTAATAGCATACTGGGTGTTTTTCTGGGAATCTGCACCTTTATTGTCATGTTTTTTTGCATGGCAGCTGTGCTTATCATCTGGAAAGTTCACAGCTCGCCTATTGATACTAATGCTTTCGCCCCTTACGCTAAAATCGCCATAGAAAATTTTGTTCCCAACTCGTCTGTTTCCATAGAGTCCTCCAGTTTGAACTGGGATAATAATAGCCATGCTTTTATTCTCACAGCCGAGAATATCATAATTGCCAACGATGAGGGTTATATAATCGCCTCGTTTCCTTCTGTATCTGCCCAGCTTAAATTGCTGAACCTTTTGTTCGGTCAGTTTTTGCCCAGCAGAATCACTCTTGACAGCCCCCACATCAGAATTCCTTATTCGGACGACCCTTCTGTTCCTGTTGCTGATGATAACGGCTCCGATCTTTGTGTCTCCGGAGTGCGCTCTAAGATTACTGACGCTCTGTCGGAACTTTCCGCTATCAGAGACATCAAGATTTCTAACGGCGTTATTGATATTTATGATCCCCTCTCTCTGAAGAACTGGGAGATTAATGTTGTCTCTGCGATGTTTTCCCGCCGTTCTAAGAGGCTCCTGCCCATTGACACCATAGAAGGAAAAATAAAACTGGCCGGATCGAAAAAAGACTTTTCTTTAGATATAGCCTATAACTTTGACCCTTTTTATAGAACTCATTTTGTGTCTGCGGCTTTTGACAGCGTGACTCCTTACAGTATTCTGGATAATACGCCTCTTGCCGATAGATTTCATCAGGCATCTAATATTAAAGTGCCGTTTTCCGGATCTATAGATCTCGTCTTTGACTCGGAGTTATATCTCAATGCGGCTGCCATGGATATTAAAGGAAGCAAGGGAGAGCTGGTTTTTGAAGAGATATGGAAAAATAACAGACCTATAGAAAAGTTTTTGCTGACGCTTAAGTACAATAAAAATTCTAAAGAGCCCGTAGTGTCGAATGCTGTTATCGATTTTGGTGAAGCAGTAGTATCTGCGAAAACAGAGTTGGTTTTTTCCTCCGGGTTTCTGGATATAAGCAGAAAAATTAATAACGCTAAGAATACCGCTTCTTTTTCGTCTGTTATAGAGCTGCCTATGGTATTGGCAAACGATCTGGAATTCGTGTGGTCTCATGCTCTGGGAGCGAATGCCAGAGACTGGATAATTACGAACATGAATTCCGGAGTGTTCGAGAACGGGAAAGCGCATATTACCGGCAAGCTGGATTTCGACAATTTTGAAAACAGCACAATTGAAAAATTAGATGCCAGTGTTAACGCTGGTAAAATGAACGTAAACTATATGGACAATATGCCGCATGCTGAGAACGTAAGCGCAGAAGCTGTTTTTGACATTAACAAAGCAGTGATAAAAATCACGTCCGGAAATGTTTTTAATATAAATATTGTTCCTTTTACGCTGGAAATAACAGGATTGAGTGAAGAAGAGCAGGATATTTTTATACCTCTCAAAATTTCAGGTTCTGTTTCCGATGTGTTAAGGCTGTTGGATAGTCCTCCGCTTGGATATGCGGCGCGCATGGGAATAAAGCCGGAGGACATCATGGGCAACATAGAGGGAACAGCCTCTTTCGGGTTTCCTTTGCTGAAGGCTTTAAGCATAGATGATGTAGATATATCTGCAGAAGCAGGGCTTAGGAATGTTTACACAAGAGATCTGATAGAGGGTATTGTCATATCGGAAGGAAATCTGTCTCTGGATTTGACTAAGGAGTGGTTGTCTGTTGAAGGAGGAGTATTGCTGTCCGGTTCTCCTTTCCAAATAGCGATGAGAGAAAATTTTGAAGGGCGTCCTCTAAGGACTGTTTCAGGGACCGGTACGGTTAGAGGAAATGATTGGCAGAAACTGGGCGTGGACGTATTAGAAGGAAGCAGAGAGAATTCTCAGATTAATTTTGACATTACGCAATCGGATAAAAGCTCGGCCTCTGCCAAAGTCAAAATAGACATGACTGCTGCCGAGATTTCCGTGCCTTTACTGAACTGGCAGAAAGCCATGAATGCTCCTGCTGTGCTGTCTTTGAACGTGGGCATGGAAGAGGGAAAGCCTGTTGAGATTTCCGATATTTCTTTACAGGGCGGCAATCTTTCTGTGAGCGGAAATATCACTCTTAGTCCGGACATGAAAAATGTCGCGGCTTTAGATTTTCCTAAATTTGTTTTAGGCAGAAACAATGCTCAGATTTCGTATGCCAACGGCACTTCGAACGCAATACCTATGATTAATATATCCGGACAGGCATTGGATATTTCCGGTTTTATGAACAGCGATACTGATGATGCGGCTAAAAAAGAAAAGAAAGAAGAGTCCTCTTTCACCGGACACTTGAAGATTAAACTAGCAAGGCTTTATACGGATACTGACACATTCCTAGAGAACATAGAAGGCCATGCTATAAAGGACTCTGTCGGCTGGAGAGAGATTAATTTAAGAATGTTTGCCGCCGCACACATGCCTTTGGAAATAACGCTGCTGCCAATAGCTTTTGGAGCCAGAGAGCTTTTGATTTCTACCAACGATTTTGGAGCGGCATTGAAAGGCTTAGGATTTACTAAGACAATTTCAGGAGGCAGATTGCTTTTATCAGGCAAGAGTACTGCTCTGAATCCGCACGATATAAAAGGCAGCATTAAAATAGAGGATTTTACCGTAAACAACATGCCGCTTTTGGGAGTGCTGTTGAACGCAATATCGCCGTTCGGGTTTGCAGGGCTGTTTACCAACAGCGCACAGTTCAGTTCTCTTATAGGAGATTTCAACTGGAACGGCGATACCATAGAGCTGTCTCGCGTAAGAGCTTCTACGGCGGCGTTCAGTATTAACACTGAAGGGACAGTGCTTCTCAATGACAATACTGTGAATCTAAGAGGAAATGTAGTGCCGTTCAGCGTGATGAACAGTTTGATAAACCGTTTGCCTATCGTAGGAAACCTACTTACCGGCGGCAGGCACGGCGGCATATTGGCAGTATCCTATAATATTACCGGAGATCTTTCTGACCCCCAAGTGTCTGTGAATCCAATGTCTGTGCTTGCGCCGGGAATTATAAGGAGTATTTTGTTTGAAGGCGGCATGTCTCAATGAACAGTTTCAGTATAAAACAAGCGGAGAATGGTTTCAGCATTCTAAGAAATGATGCGGTTATAAAAACGCCTGCGGGAAAAGAGTTGATAGTGCCGTCTCATGGTTTGGCAGAGATGATTACGGAAGAGTTATCGGAAAATTGTAAGACTATAAAAACTGCGCAGGATTATAAAAACGCTCTTGTGAAAATGCCGATGATGCGGCTGGCTATGGCAGCTATAGATGTGGTCTCGGAACGCAAGAACGAGATTATAGATGAGATAGTTTCCAAGATAGACACGGACATTGTGTGTTACAGAACCGGTACTAATCATGAGCTGCAAAAGTTAGAGAATGAAAATTGGAATCCTGTTGTCGAGTGGTTTTCTAAAAAATTTGAAACGAAACTCATAATAAAAGACAGCATATTTTTCATTGAACAAAGTGAGGCTGTAAAAGAAAAACTGAAACAGTATCTTTTGAACATAGAGCCTTTTTTACTCAGCGGTATTTCTCAGGCAGTATCGGATACGGATTCGCTGCTTATATCTCTTATGCTTTTGGAGGGTGAGCTGACTCCGGAAAAAGCCCTAGAATTAAGTGCTTTGGAAGAGTTATGGCAGGCAAAGCACTGGGGGGAAGATTTGGAGCTAAGAAAAAAGCATCGGGAACTTATGAAAGACCTTGTTATTTGTGATAAGTGGTTTGGGAATGTGAAAAGTTAAAATAATTCCACCTTTCACTTTTCACTCTCAACACTTATCAAAGAAATGTCCTGCGCTCTCAGCCAGTAAGCAGAGCCTTTGTCCAGATCCTTCATAGCTCTTTCTGCCAGACGTGCGGCGTTTTTCTCATTGCCTAAAGCAAGAGCTTCTTCCGCAAGAGCATATGTTGCAAGTGCCTTCAAAAGAGTATGCTGTTTTTCTGTCTTGGCAAATCCGGCTTGCCGTCCCCATGATGTTGCCAAGAGCCTCCATGTCCAAGGAGAATCCGGCTCCAAAGCATTTGCTTCCAACAAGAGTTTCTCGGCTCTTTCAAGACGCTTTAATTCTTTATCTTTGTTCTTGTTTTCTATAAGAGCCTTGGCATACGCCTGTTTGAATAGTGCGGAATTAGGATATAACTCATTCAGCTTCTGATAAGAAGCAATCGCTTCTTCTATTCTGCCGCTCTCGAATTTAATCTGAGCTTTGAGCTCGTAAAAATAAGGATTGGCAGGCTCGTCTTTGATAAGAGACTCTATGCTTTTCAGAGCTTGTTCAGTCTTGCCCGTGCGGTACAGCGCAAAAGTTCTTGCATACCTTGCGCTTATTCTGTCGTCCTTTTCTCCGTAACGCAAAAGAGCAGCCTGAGGCTGTAAATATCCTAAGAGTTTTGCGCGCATTCTCTCGTGCATAGTGTAAATCTCTTCAGACATTTTATTATCTTTTGTTTTAGAAAGACTAAGATAATTATCTATGGCATCTATTCTGTCCATGTTGAGAGGGTGGGTTCTTACATACTCCATCTGGCGTTCTTCCGGCAGAAACTCCTGTCCCTTGAGCTTCTGGAAAAATTCGCTAAGCCCTCTTTGCGAAATCCCGGCCGCCTCCAAATACTTTGCCGCAGCCAAGTCCGCAGATGCTTCTTGTACTCGGTTAAATTTCAAAAAACTTCTTTCCGCCACATGCCCGCTTAACAATGCTCCTCCTGCCGCAAGTCCGGGATTGCCGGAAGCTACGCCTACAGCGGTTGCCAGTATAGTGCCTATAATATTTTTCTTATAAGCATTGTTCATCTCTTCTTTACCGCGGATAAGATGCCCGCCCGAGATATGACCGGTTTCGTGTGCGATAACGCCGGCAAGCTGTTCAGGCGTTTCCGTAAGCTGCAAGAGTCCGGTATTAAAAAACTGATTCATGCCTTCCGCTACAAAAGCGTTTGGGTTGCGGTCTTGTATGATGAAAATGTTGATGTTGTTCGGCTCTAAATTCGCGGCTCTGAAAATAGGGTATGAAAGAGTCTTAAGATAGTTCTCTATCTCCTGGTCTCGTATAAGCATCATTCTGCTTTGCGCCAGTGCAGTGCTTGTCATAATAAATGCACAGCAGAAAAGCAGTATAGCTAAAAGAGGTTTAATTCCACATTTCACATTCCACATTCTCCTAAACCCCATCGCCACAATATACGACTCCGCAGATTCCGAACGGCTTGCTTTAGGTTTTGCATGTTTTACAGTCTTAAAATTACGCTTCAAAAAATCCAGCATACTCTTTTCCGCTCCGCCCTGAAAGAACTTGCATACAAAAGTCCCTCCCTCTCTAAGTACTTCCACAGCGAATTGTGCGGCGAGTTCCGTAATCGCAACTATACGCAAATGGTCAGTATTGGAATGCCCTGTAGTATTAGGCGCCATATCGCTTAAAACAACATCAGCTTTTCCGGCCAGTATATCCTTGAGCTTTTCAGGAGCCTCATCAGATGTAAAATCCATCTGCACAAATGTTACTCCTTCTATATCTTCCATAGGCAATAAATCCAACGCAACTACGAATGCGCACTTTTCTTTTGCAATCTGAGACCAGCTTCCCGGAGCAGAACCTAAATCCACTACCCGAGAGATCTTATGAAGAAAATGAAACTTCTCGTCCAGCTGCAACAGTTTGAAAGCAGACCTTGCGCGATATCCTGCCTGTTGAGCTGCCGCTACATAAGGATCGTTGAGGTGCCGCTCTAACCATTGTTTTGATGATGCCGAGTGTTTCTTAGAGGCTTTTACTCTCTTGCGCTTTAAAGAACCTATTTCCACTTTTCATCAGCCCATTTCATATATTTCGTAAACATCATAAGAAACCTGCCGCAGCAGCAGGTTTCTGTCAGAGAGCATTTGAGCAAGGTTCTGAATGCTGGTGTTGAAAGACAGATTAATCTTCACAATCCCGTTGCCCAGACCTTCCATTTTTATATCTGTTACTGCCGGAATGCTGGATATTTTTGACCGTATCTTTCCCCATGCTTCTGAAGAAGCGGCTGCAACATCAGCCTTTATGGTAAACATAGATGTATGCTGCGGCACATTATTCTCATGCTTCATATAGTCCGGAGTATATAAAACAGCTTCTTCCGGTTTATTTAAGGGTTCCGGAGCCTGAAAACCGCTCTTAGACGCACTCTCGGAAAACACATTTTTAGAGTCGAACAGATGTTTTTTAGCAGCCTCTTCTTTGAAGGAGATTTTGAAAACGCCTATGTAGCGGGCAGCAGAAATCTGTTCTTTCTGCATTTCAAAACTTCTTACAATATTTGCAATGTCGTCATCAGATAATTTATCGGAATTATCTTGGACTGCAAAACGCTGGCAGAGGCTTCTGTATGCAAGTCTTTGAGCCTGCATCAAAGCCTGATCTCTTGCCTTTGAAACAGGTATGGATTTGAGATCTATGTAGACATCGGAGATAGTATAAGGCTCGTCCGCGACATAGTCGCTGGCAGGCTCTGCCGGCGCAGCCTCGGTCAGCATTTTGGATTCTTCATGAGATTTAGCCTCGTCATAGGCCAGAGAATCGTCTCCGAAGTCCTCAACAGGAGCCGCTTCTTGAAATTTCTTCTGAGCGGATTCCGGCACCTGCGCCGATGCGTAAGAGCAAGGCACAAGAACAAAAGCCAGTGCTGCGATAAGTATTGATTTTTTAGCGTACATACTGTACTCCTTGTAAAAATTCATCATATCATAATATTTGGTTAATTTTTACTACAAATGAAAGGCTTTGTAAAGATGACAGAAAAAAATACATATGCTTCGTCCGGAGTCAGTGTAGACAACGGAAATGCTCTGGTAGAGGCTATAAAGCCTATGGCAAAGGCGACTTCTATAGCCGGAACTATGGCAGGTCTTGGGGGTTTTGGAGCTTTGTTTGATGTTAAGGCTGCCGGTTTCAAAGACCCCATACTGGTAAGCTCTACGGACGGAGTAGGAACAAAGCTGCGTATTGCAATAGATGCTGATAATCACAAGTTCGTAGGCATTGATCTTGTAGCTATGTGCGTTAATGATATTATTGTACAGGGTGCCAGACCCTTGTTCTTCTTGGATTATTTTGCGAGTGCCAAACTGGACGTAGAGAAGGCTAAAAGCGTTATAGCCGGAATTGCCGAGGGCTGCAAAATAGCAGGCTGCGCATTGATTGGCGGTGAGACTGCCGAGATGCCTGATATGTACGGAAAGGGCGATTATGATTTGGCAGGCTTTTCCGTAGGAACAGTGGAAAGAACAAAAATACTGCCGAACATGGATTCTATGAAAGAGGGGGATATAGTTTTGGGTCTGGCTTCTTCGGGACTGCACAGCAACGGATTTTCTATGGTACGTAAGATTTTAGAAAGAGAGAATCTTAAGTATTCAGATGCAGCTCCGTTTGCTGCGGGGAAGACAGTAGCGGATGCGTTGCTGACTCCCACTAGAATATATGTTAAGCCGCTGCTGAAAGCTATTCGTGAGACCGGAGATGCTATAAAAGGAATGGCTCATATAACAGGCGGAGGGCTTTTAGAGAATATTCCAAGAGTACTGCCTCCTCATTTAAAGGTAAAGCTGGACGAGACGAGCTGGGAAATGCCAAAGGTATTTAAATGGCTTGCGGCTAAAGGGAATGTAGATCAGAAAGAGATGCTGAGAACTTTTAACTGCGGCATTGGCATGGCAATTATTGTGAAGGCAGAGAGTGTTGATGCGGTAGCAGAGATTTTGAGGAAAGAGGGCGAGACGGTGTATAGTATAGGAGTCTTGAAATGAGTGATTTAAAAATAGGAATACTAATCTCCGGCAGAGGCTCTAATATGGCTTCTATCATAGAAGCGTGTGAGAGAGGTGAGATATCGGCTCAGGTTGCGTGTGTTATTTCTAATAAAGCGGATGCTAAAGGATTAGAGTTTGCAAAAGCGCACAACATACCGGCTATAGTTATACCTCACAAGAACTATGAGGACAGACAGTCCTTTGAAGAGGTAATAGACAAAGTGCTGACAGAGCACAACGTACAACTGGTATGCCTAGCAGGTTTTATGAGGCTCTTGACTGCTTGGTTTACAGAACGCTGGACAGACAGGATAGTGAATATACACCCTTCTTTACTGCCGTCATTCAAAGGAACGAAAACACATAAGGAAGCTCTGGAATACGGAGCGAAAATTACAGGCTGCACAGTGCATTTCTTGAGAGCGGAAATGGATCACGGACCAATCATAGTTCAAAAAGCAGTTCCGATATTGGAAGGCGATACGGAAGAAACTCTAGGGCAAAGAGTCCTTCAAGAAGAACACAAAGCCTATGTAGAAGCTCTTAAAATGATAGCGGACAACAGAGTAAACATCATAGACGAGAGAGTGTTTATTACGCAAGCACTTTGACAACGCTGTCAAACAGTATTCTGCCGTCTGTGCCGCCGTGAAGCGGCTCCATTACTCTCTCAGGGTGAGGCATCATGCCCAGAACATTTTTAGTTTCATTCAGTATGCCGGCTATGTCATTAATAGAGCCGTTGGGATTCTGATTATATTTGAAAGCAACCCGCCCGTTGTCTTCCAGTTCTTTGATAATGTCCGGACTCGCAAAATAGTTGCCGTCTCCGTGCGCAATTATCATTTCCAGAGACTGTCCCTTAGAACAAAGTCTGGTAAAATCTGAATCAGTGTTTTCTACTCTGAGAGAAACTCTCTTGCAAATAAACTTCATGCTTTTATTTCTTAGAAGAATGCCGGGCAAAAGACCTGATTCGCAGAGCACTTGAAAACCGTTGCAGATTCCCCATACCCGGACTCCTTTAGCGGCTCTGCATTTGACTTCCTGCATAATAGGAGACCTTGCAGCCAAAGCACCTGTGCGCAAATAATCGCCGTAAGAAAAGCCGCCCGGAAGGACTATGAGGTCGACATCCGGCAGAGTGTCTGCGTGCCAAACCATGTAAGGAGTTTTGCCCGTAGTCTTTTTAAGAGCAACGGCAACATCTTTCTCGCAATTGGATCCGGGGAAAATTATAACGGCAGAACGCATGGAAACCCTTCGATTAGTGTGAAGTGTAGAGTGTGAAATGTGGAGTTAGCAAATATAAAAAAATTGCTTTTTAAACAAGAGCAATCTAGTATGCCTCATGCTATTTGTCTATAAAATTCCACACTCCACACTTCACACTAATAATAATGTCCAATTTTATAAAAGAAGAAAATCTAAGTCTGACCGACAAGCTGAAGCTCCTGAACTGGGGAATAGTTTTTGTCGTCCTGATAATGGGATTATTAGGCATAGCTCTTTTGTATTCTGCCGGAGGGAAGAACTGGTATCCGTGGGCATTGCCGCAGCTGATTCGCTTCGGAGCAGGCATGTGCCTTATGATAGGCATAGCGTTAACCGATATAAAAGTATGGCTTAGGATTGCAGTACCGTTTTATTGGATAGTCTTAGTACTGCTTATCGCAGTAGAAATTATGGGACACATAGGAATGGGTGCCCAAAGGTGGATAAATCTGGGATTCCTGGTCATACAGCCGTCCGAACTTATGAAAATCGCACTTATATTGATGCTCTCAAAGTATTTCCACGAGCTTTCTTTGAATGAGATAGCCAACCCGTTTAAACTGCTGCCGCCGACTATTATAGCGCTGGTTCCCGCCGCATTAGTGCTTTTACAGCCTAACCTCGGAACAGCACTGATATTGCTGGCGGTAAGCGGAGCCATTTTTTTTGCCGCAGGCGTAAAGTGGTGGAAGTTTGTAATATTGTTTTTGGTAATATTCTGCGCATTGCCTATAGCATGGACAAAACTTCATGATTACCAAAAGGCGAGAATAGCCACGTTTCTTGACCCTGATAAAGATCCGCTGGGTCATGGATACAATATATTGCAGTCAAAAATAGCCATGGGTTCCGGAGGCTTGACAGGACGGGGCTTCGGACAAGGCACTCAAAGCCAGCTGCAGTTTCTGCCGGAAAAACACACGGACTTTATTTTCGTAGTTTTATCTGAGAATTCGGAATGGTAGGAGCATTATTCCTTTTGGGACTGTATGCTATATTAATACTGTACGGCTCTATGGTTGCGCTGTCCTGCCGCAATCAGTTCGGAAGACTGGCGGCATTCGGGATAACTATGTCTATGTTTTTATACGTGTTTATCAACGTAGCCATGATTTCCGGATTAATCCCGGTCGTAGGCATACCTCTGCCCTTAGTCTCATACGGAGGAACCGCTATGATGACCTTCCTGATAGGTTACGGACTATTGTTATCCATTTCTATCCACAGAGGACTGCGGATATCCAGAACAGGAATAAACGTATAGATAACCTAGCAAAATCTCAGATTAGAGATTAAAAAACGCTCATATAGTCTTGAAACTTATCCCCAATATTTTAAATAACTTGATTTCTTAACAAAAATTTACCATAATGAACGCTTGTTAACCATAAGTTAAACAACTCACTAAATTTATAAGAAAATCCATGCAGCAGCACCAAGAATCATGCTTTTCATTTCTTAATGAAAAAACGTCTTTTGTATTGCTATGCGTTGTATTATTCATAAACGTAGTACTCTTTGTGGGAATTGGCTATTCCAAATACCGGATAGACACGGCAGGAACTGCGCTGTGGGAAACAACGGAGAATCAAAAAAATACCGGCAATGAAAGCGAATCCGCTGTTTCCGCTGTTTTCTCGCATTTAGGATATTCCGGCTTTTTAGGAGCTGCTCAGGATTACTATATGAATCCGAATTTTGTCCTCATCGGCAAAATGCAGGATAGTCTCAAAGCGGCGGATAAGGCGATTGCCAGCCTCTCTGGAACGCAGGACTTACGGAAAAAAGAAGATTTGCAAGCTATTTACAGCATGTTTTTTAATGTTCTTGGCAAGATAGAGCTTCCGTTTGCAGAAGAACCGGAAGAAGACTCTTCGGATTTGGATATTAAGATTACGGCATCCGCTTCGGAAGAACAGTTTATAAAGCTTACGCCGTACGATTTATTGCCTCTGTCTTCTGCGCTATTGGTAGTGGAAAAATATAGAGCCGATTATAACAAGGCTTCTATGCTGACTCATCAGAGAGAAATAAATTTTTGGTCCGGAGTCATTACTATTTTCAGCATTTTTGCTCTGCTCTCTATGATAGGGTGTATTTTCTGGGTGAATAAAGTCGTGAGACTGACTAAGTCTCCGCTTACTTCTCTGACGCAAAGCATTCAGAACATGTCGCACGGCGATATGAGAACTGCTATCTGGGGCATCGAGCGGCAGGACCTTATAGGAGAGCTTGCCCGTTCCATAGACATGGCGCGCTACCACTTCAGCCATATGCCGGACATATCGGTGATGAGCGATCAGGGGCCTGTGAGACTGCGTTTTGAAGGAGGCTCCCGCTCTCTGTTCGAGGCTATGATGAAGTCGCTGTCCGGCGATTCCGAGGTAATCAGAGAAAAAGCATTGGCGATATCGTCTACGTTTGAAAAGCAGTCTTCTTCGATGGAAGCAGCTTCCTCTAAGATTGACAGCGTGTTTGAAGAAGTTAGCAAACTTGGCAAGAGAAACGATCAGATATTAGGTCAGGCAGTCCGGGATATGACGAATTCTATGAGTATGGTGAAGAATGCCCATGCAAATGCAGCCGATCAGTTTGGATCCATACTGCCCTCTATGAAAGAGAAAGTTGACAATCTGGCTGACATTACGAAAATTACCGGCAAGCTGCTGACGCGGACCCTGCAGGCTATAATGTCCGGAGAAATAAGTCTGCGCGCTAACTTAGAGTCCTCGTCCGATACTTTGAAGAAACTGTCCTCTACGGCTGACGAGCTGGGACAGAGGCTGTTTGGAGCTATCAATCTGTTTCAAGCCAGCGGCAAAGTGCTGTCTGAAACTACAACTAACGTTAAGAATTCCGTAGCGGCGTTGACTAAATCAACAGGCACTCACGATTACTCTGCGCAGTTCACCGATATGGCAAAAGCAGTACATGGGCTGCAGAACTCAATGAAAAGTATTTCAGGAAATATTAATATTCCTGACTATGCGGACAAGTTCAAAGAGATAGAAGAGGCTATAAGAGGCATACGCAGAAACATACAGGATTCTATGGGAAGCATAGCTATACCCGATTACTCTGAGAAATTTAATGAGATAGAAAAAGCCATACAAGGCATTCAGCAAGGAGTACAGGATTCTGTGGGAGAGGTTTCTAAGCCGACAGATGTTCCGAACTATTCAAGCCAGCTTAGTACTATAGGAGTCACAATAAAAGGAATACAGGATTCCATAGTGTCGCTTTCCGAGAGTATGGGCAAAATGCCGTCCAGCGAAGAGATAAACAGTGCGACAGTTTCCCAGCAGAATCTGGTGCTGAGACAGATTGCGGCGTTAGGTTCTGCGTTCGGAGGAATAGAAAGAGAAGTATCCTCTGTTAAAGAACAGAATAGTACGATTGTTGCGGCTATTGATAAAATGAAAGGACTGATTGCATCGCACGAAACGCATATGTCGGAAGGCTTTGACAGAATAGCCTCGTCAAAGCACACGGCGGCTGCGGAAGGAGGAGATAAGATAAAAGGAGAAGAAAACCTAACTGCGGTTATAGGCACTTTAGAGACAGTATGTTCATTGTTGTTGTCTCAGAAGAACGAAGGAGTTCAAAGCACGGAGTCCGGCGAAGAGCTGTCTAAGCTTAGCAGCAACGTGTCTAACTTAGCTCAAAGGCTGGAGGATTTGGCGGCGTTGAATATAAGATCTATGGAGTTTACCTCTATGCTGCCCGGAGATGTGAAAGAAGCGATATATGCGGTAATAAGCAATTTGGCGGATAAGGTTGATGAGAACGTATCGCGGATAGAAGAATTGAAGAGGCTTAACTCAGAAATACGGGATAATACGTCCAGGGCTACGCTGATGCTGGCGAACGCAGGAGCAACCGGCAAGAGCACCGAGCTGTCAATGCGCATTCAGCTGGAAAAGCAGACAGAGTTGTTTAAGAGCTTGCTGGAATCATCAAGGTAATATATTCCCCTTCCCTTTTTAAGGGAGGGAATACGTACTAGCTCCACACTCCACACTTAATTTCACCATCTCCCACGCTCTGTGCGCCAGCGTTTTTCTGTTTTCAAAAGAATACGGATCCAGCACTTCATGAAAAATAACATCTACATCTATACTCTTCTGCTGCCACACTTTCAGTAAATGCGGTACCAGCGTCATATCTCCGTACCATGCGTAAATTGCTCTGTCCTCTGTTGTTACTGGTTTCCCGTTTATTTTTCTTAAGACTATGGAAACAGGCTGCACTAACATATGCAGTCCCTCTTTTTTCGCAGTCTCTGTTATGCTGAACAGACTGCTTTTAAACGGCAGCACGCTTTCTCCGTTGGAAGAAGTGCCTTCCGGAAAAAACACAAGGTTGTCTTTGTTTTCTATGCTCTCTAATAATTCGTTCTTTTGTTCGAGACTTTGAGCAGGCTTTCTCTCTATGAAAATAGTGTTCTGCAGCTTGGATAAAAAACCAAACACGGGCCATGCCGCTACTTCTGACTTAGCTATAAAACGGCACAGCACTATATAGCCCAGAACCGGAATATCCAAGTACGAAACATGATTGGACGCAAACAGCGTAGGAGCGGTTTTAGACGGAGTGCCTATGATGTTTATTCGCAGTCCGGAGATAATGTATAGGTATTTATGTGCAAACCGCGCAGCCTTATATGCAAAAGCCGGAGCCAGCTTTTTGCAAATAAAGCCGAACGGAACTATTACGAATAAAAATACAAAAAACAAAAAGATTCTTATTGGCAAGAGAATATATGCAGTCATTGTCATTTTATTCAGGCAAAATTAATCCGGTATCGGATCCGAGATCATAATGCTTTTTATACCTCCTTGTCATTAAATCCGTTTTCACAATAATGCAGATGTCCGTAGTATTGAACTGATGGTCAATAACAGCCCCGTCTCCTACAAAACCGCCGACTCTTATATAGCCCTTAATCAGCGGAGGCAGACTGTTGTTGCCGCCTCTGGGATCCAGTTTCAGCTCGTTAAATGCAGTATCTGGATTAAAAGCCTCTTTCGGCAGAAGGCGCATATCGATGTACTGCTCAGGCAGAGCTTTTGTCAGCAGTGCCGGCGGCGCAAGGTGATGATAATATAAATAAGAAAGAGGAACCTTCAAAGCCTCGATATCAGTGCCCGGAAGCGAGGCGCAGCCGAACATAAGAGATATGTTGTTTTTCGCAACATAAATACCGAGACCGCGCCATAAAAGCTGCATGACAGGGCCGGTGCGGTACTCTGCATCAATACAGGAGCGTCCCAGTTCTAAAATCTCGCCCGGGTAGTCCAATAGTTTTGTTATGTCGTATTCGCTGCTGGAATAAAACCCGCCTGTTTTTTCTGCGGCAACTCTTCGTATGAGTCTGTATGTGCCGACTACGGTTGTTTTCTTTTTATTGGCGTGATCAAACAAAAGCAGATGGTCGCAGTGCTCGTCATGAATATCAAAATCGCGTTTGAGCTTAAGAGTCTCGGCATTGGGTTTTGCGCCCATTTCCTCGTAAAAAACTTTATATCTCAGTTCTTGAGCAGCCTGCACCTCGTCAGTGCTTACTGCCAGCCGGACTTCCAGATTATTGAGCCGAACGCTGTCTTCAAAAGAGTTTTTATCTAATTTGTATATTGTTGCAGACATATTAAAGCTTTCGATAGTTGACACTTCGAATCATTCGCTGCATGGTAACATGTAAACCGGAACAGAAAAAGGCTTTTATGTGATTTAAAAAGTGCTTATAATAGAGATGTATATAATATTAAGGATAAAAAATGCCGAAACCGAATACTGATTTAATGCCTCGCCTTTTGTTGGTTGATGACGATGAAAACATTCTGACTTCCGTAAAAATAGCTCTGGAAGCAGAGGACTTTAAAGTCTCTGTTTGCTCTGAGAGCATTAAGGCTGTCGCTATGATAAAACAGAATCCTCCTGATGCAATAATTCTGGATATAAAAATGCCTCAGCTTAACGGCATGGAGCTGCTTCAGAAAATTCGCGGTGATGCTTCTATTTCACAAACTCCGGTAATATTTCTGACTTCTAAAGATGATGAGGTAGACGAGCTTATGGGGCTTAGAATGGGAGCTGATGACTACATTAAAAAACCTTTTTCTCAGAAACTATTAATAGAGCGCATAAAAGTTCTTTTGCGGCGGCAGTCGGTTCGTAAAGCTCCCGGCGCGGATAACAGCTCTTTAATTGTAAGAGGAGATCTTACTATTGATAAAGCGCGGCACCTCTGCACATGGAAGGGCAAACATATAGAGCTTACTGTTACGGAATATCTTCTGCTGGAAAGCATAGCGCAGATTCCCGGACATGTAAAAACCAGAGACCAGCTTATGGACGCTGCTTACGGAGAGTCTATTTACGTAGACGACAGAACTATTGACAGTCACGTGAAAAGGCTGCGGAAAAAATTCAAAGAGACGGATCCGGATTTTTCTCACATAGAGACTCTTTACGGAGTAGGGTATAAATTTAAGGAATGACTATGAACCGCTCTTCTTTGCGAATAAAAATACTGATTCCTAATGTGATTGCGTTGATAATGCTGGCAGTCGGCGTTCTGTATTACAGCAACTATCAGGAAAGCGTTATCAAAACACAGCACCGCGATATGCTGAATCAGGCAAGAATAGTCGCCAACGCCATAGCTGAAAACGCTATTGTCATTGAGGAAGACGGTCAGAGTATTTTATCTCCTCTTCTTAGCAGGCTTATGTTGAGCAGGCTGGCAAAGGTCATTGACAACAGAATTTCGCTGTTCAGTTCTTCCGATAGAATAATCGCGGATACGGAATATTTATCCGAAGATGCTTCTCAGATGGATTCTAAGATAAAATATTTGGCTGTGCAGTCTTTAGAAGGAGAACACGGCGCGGAATTTTGGTATGACAAAGACGGAAACCCGATGCTGGCAGTCAGCGTTCCTATAGAAACTCAAGTTCAAAATGCGGATAAAGAAATCTTAGGGGCTCTAACCATGTCCCGCTCCGGTGCGAGTGTCATAAGAGCTGTGCATGATGTGCGTTTGAATATTATACAGATATTTTTCGCAGTTCTGGGAGTAACGATTTTATTGTCTTTGTATCTTGCGCGCACAATAGCAAATCCTATTAAGCAGCTTGCTGCCGCAGCCGAAGAGATTACGGGAGACGAAGACATGCGTCTTTCATATCGGCTGAACACTCATGAGATTCCTGATATGACTGAACGCAAAGACGAAATAGGCGAGCTTTCAAAAGGGTTGCGTTCTTTGACCGGTGCTATTTCAAAGCGGCTTGGCAGCATAGAAAATTTTGCTGCTGATGTTGCGCATGAACTGAAAAATCCCATAACATCGCTTAGGAGTGCTGCCGAGACTCTGGAAAAAATCAAAGACGATAACGACAGGGCAAAACTTCTGTCTGTCATCAAAGACGATATAGACAGAATGAACAGGCTTGTTACAGATATATCCAATGCCTCGAGGCTTGATGCGGAGCTTTCCCGAGAAACTCCGGAAGCTGTCAATATGACGGCATTACTTTCTTCTGTTGCGGAAGCATATAAAGCGAATAAAGTAAATATAGAAACACACATTGAAGACAATATTTTTGTTTTTGGCATAGACAGAAAACTGGCTCAGGTTATAAGAAACCTTATAGACAATGCTGTTTCTTTTTCTTCCAAGATTTATGTCAAAACTATAACGGATAAAAACACAGTCTCTGTCATCATAGAAGACAACGGCATTGGCATTCCGGAAAACAAGCTGGAAACGATATTCGACAGATTCTATACTCAAAGACCGAAGGACGAAAAATTCGGAACGCACTCCGGTTTAGGGCTTAGCATTTCGCGCCAGATAATCAATGCGCACAAAGGCAGAATCTTCGCGGAAAACAGGAAAGATGGCGGTGCTAGGTTTATTGTAGAGTTGCCTTTAATGTGATTTAATCTTTAATGCTGCGGCTTTGCTGATTCCCTTCACAGACATCAGCGTTTTTAGGTCTGCCTCTTTCACTGCCCGCACAGAGCCGAAATGATTCAACAGAGCTTTTTTTCTTTTAGCTCCTATGCCTTCTATTTCGTCCAGTTCGGATTTTATGAAGTTCTTGGCTCTTTTTGCTCTATGTGATGTTATGGCGAATCTATGGGCTTCATCTCTGATGCGCTGCATGAAAAACATTTCCGATGAGTTTTGTTCTAATAAAACAACGTCCTTGTCTTTCATAAAAAATCTTTCTCTGCCGGCGTTTCTGTCTTTGCCTTTTGCAATGCCGATCACAGTTATGTTTTTTATTCCGAGTGCGCTTAATACTTCTTCTGCTTTATGTACTTGTCCTAAGCCTCCGTCTATAAGAATGATATCCGGCAATACGGTTTCTGTATTTTTAAATCGCCGGTACAGCACTTCTTTCATCATTGCGAAGTCGTCATCAGTCCTTGCCTGTTTGATATTGAATCTCCTGTACCCGCTTTTTTCAAATCCGTTCTGACTTACGGCTATCATGGCTCCTACAGCACTGGTCCCTTGCAAATGCGAGTTATCATACACCTCTATTCTTTGAGGCACTGTGTCTAATGAAAATGCTTTTTGTATTTTAGCAAAAATTTCTTTGTTGTTTTTGATGTTCTGCTCTTCTCTTAAAAGAGCCATTCTGGCATTATCTTCCGCCATTTCTATGAGTCTCTGTTTGTCTCCCGTATACGGCTTGTGTATTTGCAGCGACAGAGCCTCGCACAGAATCTCTTTATCAGTCGGGTACACATTCACCAGTATGTTTTTCGGTACTGGCTTATTCATATAAAATTGTCCTATGAATGCAGACAGTATATTTTCCTTTGTCTCTCCTTCGTCATGCTTTGGAAAAAAGGTTCTGCTCCCGTACTGCAATCCGTTTCTGATAAAGAAAATTTCTATGGCGGAATGTCCTCTCTCTTTATGTATTGCTATCACATCTGCATTTTCCAGCCCCTTTATATATATGCTTTGCTTTGCCTGTATGGCGGTAAGAGCCTGTATTTTATCTCTCCATTTGGCAGCCAGTTCGTATTCTTCTTTTTCGCTGGCTTTTCTCATTTCTGCTGCAAAAGCAGTCTGTAACTCCTGACTCTTTCCGCTCAGAAACATGACGGTTCTTTTCACTTGTTCTTGGTATTTTTTTTCCGTAACCAATCCCGTGCACGGTGCCGTGCATCTTTTAATATGATACTGCAAACACGGGCGTTTGCGGGATTTAAACATGTTGTTCGAGCAAGTTCTAATCTGCAAAATATTTTGTATGATTTCTATGGTCTCAGTAACTGCTTTTCCAGACGCAAAAGGTCCGAAATATAATCCTTTTATATTTTTTGATCCTCTGTGCCGTGTTATTCGGGGATAATCCGTATCTTCAGTCATCAATATATACGGATAGCTTTTATCGTCCTTCAGCAGAATATTATATCTGGGCTTCAGTCTTTTTATCTCACTTTGTTCCAGCAGCAAAGCCTCGCTCTCGCTTTTGGTTACAGTTATTTCCAGTTCCGTGACCAAAGACACCATTCTCTTGATTCTCAGAGAGAGCCTGTTCTCCAGAGTGTACGAATTGACGCGTGAGCGAAGATTCCTAGTCTTTCCTACATACAAAACCTCTCCGAGTGTATTTTTCATTCTGTACACTCCGGAGGCTTCCGGCAGGGTTTTTGCCTCTTTTTTCAAGAGGTTAACTCCCTTTAAAGGTTTCTCATTCTTTTTTTTGTCTTGTGAAATCATGTTTTTTCTTTGTTTTATATTGGCTCTTAATGCTATATACTATAACATATTGTACATCTCATAAGGATATTACATGTTCAAAAATTTAGCCAATAAATTAACATTATCCCGCATAATTGTTATACCTGTTATTTTGGCTTTTATGCTCGTTCCTTTGGTCATTCCTTTTGTATGGGCTGCAAGGTGGGCTGCGTGGATAGCTTTGCTTCTTTATACATATGCTTGTGTGACAGACTGGCTGGACGGCTATTTGGCCAGACGCAACAATACTATCACTAAAGTAGGTCAGTTTCTGGATCCTATAGCGGATAAATTACTTGTTGCGGCAATTATACTGGTTCTGGTCTATTCTAAACAGAGTACTATCCTTAATACGTTGCTTATCCTGCTTCCTGCTCTTGTTATATTGATGCGGGAGATTACAGTATCCGGACTCAGAGAATTCCTTGCAAACACCGAAGTAAGCGTTCCGGTAAGCAGACTCGCAAAATGGAAGACTGCTATTCAAATGGTAGCTCTGGGCTTTTTGATTATAGGCGACTATGCGCCTTACGGAATACCTGCGACTATCATAGGCATTATAGGATTATGGATTGCAGCTATATTTACTATTATCACTGCGTGGGATTATTGGAAGGCTAGTGTTAAGCATTTTTAATCCTCTGATATTGAGCCTAGCATTATCTGAAAAGGTCGGAGTGCGTCCCGGTTCTTGTCAAAGCTGCGTTTCTTCGCCAGCTTGACATCCTTTTTCATGCGGCTTTGTGCGAAGACTTTTTTAGTCATCTAACAACTCTGCAACCATATTGGCACCGGTCTTGCCTTTTAATTTGGTCAAACCCTTGTCGGACTCTATGTCTTTCATTGCCTGAAGCGTCATTGCGTTTGGCTTCGAAGAGCGGCGCAGGTCAAAAGGAATGCCGTCCGTGGCTATGACCTTCTTCAAGAAAGCCCTGACAGCATCAGACATAGAGAGACCGATGTCGCTTAAAACTGCTTCGGCAGCCCGTTTGTCTTTTGCTTCTATTTTTATATTAATCTGTCCAAGCATAGCTATACCTTTCTATATATAAGTATATTATACTATATTATGCTATATAGTCAAGTCTTATTTTTCGTCCACTAATTACTTCAGAGTTGCATGCAGCATCATCAATAATATAAATATTATTACCGGAACCCATAGGATAGTTCCAAGCAATAGCCAAAATGCCCTCATTGACTTATTCATAATCGCACTTATCAATAAATATGTAAGCATAATGACTAACATTGATAGCAGTATGAAAAAACCCTTGTTCTTTTGTTGAGACGGACATTCACTATCTGAGTCGAATGAGCTCATATGCTCATACATTGACATTCCAATATCTTTCAAATGTCCGTCAGAAATTGTTAACAATAAAGGTTTACGCAACACTGGAGCCCAGCTTCCGCAGCCGCCTGTAGGACGGCCGCATTTATCTTTTCCGTCCCAGCAACCACTGCCGCCAGATAACAATCCGCTTATGCAAGATACTATGCATTTTTCTGTGCAGCTATCCTGCCAATATTTAGAATTAAAATTAATGTAATATATCCATGAGGACTCTTTGTCGTTATTCTGTGCTTTGCACCAACAATATTCTCCATGCTCCGACTTTGGCTCACCAAACTGTAAGTAAGTGCCCTCAGTAATCGAACACATTGCAAATACATTCAAATTCGGCATATTTTCTTTTTTTCTTAACTCGATCATTGAATTATCGGAAGCTTCTACTATGCCTGACGGTCTTATATTATCTTCTTCGGAATTATTTTGTGCGTACACGCTGCCAGTAAAAACCAGAAAAACAAAAATTGAAACCAGCAGTTTTCTCATGGTTTTTTCTTTCAGGTTTATATGAAATTAAGAATTAGTAGTTTCATATTTCAAGCAGCTCCTTTACATTAGCCCTAACTTCCTCAGCTATTTTTTCATCTCTGAGTGCAAAGGCTAGATTCGCAGTTATAAATCCTATCCTGTCTCCGCAGTCATACCGTGTACCTTTAAAACGGAATCCGTGAAAAGGCTGCGTGCCTATGAGTTTTGCCATGCTGTCCGTGAGCTGAATCTCTCCTCCGGAGCCGGCAGATTGAGTATTTAGGTGAGTAAATATTTCCGGCTGTAGAATATACCGCCCGATTATAGACAAACAAGAAGGAGCTTTTTCCGGCTCCGGCTTTTCTATGAGTCCTTTGATTTCTACAACGCCCCCCTGACTTTCTTTGCCAACATCTAATATTCCGTATTTGTTAGTCTGAGATCTGGGCACTTCCATAACGGAAACGATATTTCCGCCAAGCTCCCCGTAAACGTCTGTCATCTGTTTCAGGCAAGGAGTCTCCGAAAGCACTATGTCGTCAGGCAGCAATACTGCGAAAGGTTCGTTTCCGACAAGATGCCGCGCACACCACACAGCATGTCCCAGCCCCAGCGGAACAGCCTGTCTGGTAAAAAACAAACTGCCGGCCGGAAGTTCAGAATCTTTGACAAGCTGCAAAGCCTTGTGCTTGGATTTTGCTTCCAAAGTTTTGTTCAAATCCTGATTGATATCGAAATGATCTTCCAGCACGGTTTTACCTTTGCTTGTAACAAAGATAAACTGTTCAATTCCTGCAGCTCTGGCCTCGTCAACAGCGTGCTGAATAAGAGGTTTATCCAGACAAGGCAGCATCTCTTTGGGAATAGCTTTAGTAGCCGGCAAAATGCGAGTCCCAAGACCTGCTACCGGAAAAACAGCTTTGCGGATTCTTTGTTTCATAAATTTTATTCTTCCACAAAGTCTATCCGTACATTTTCTATGGAAAAAGACGAATTAAAATCTAAAACTTCTTTGAAAGCTTCTCTTGAAAGACCGCCTACAGAAGAGACGCTCAAAGGCATTGTCCAAGATTTTATGACATTGTCGTTTAAGCCCAAGGCTTCTATCCTGACGTTAGGCACGTCTTTAAAGTCTTCAGTCGAATTATATATTTTTCCCGAGACCACGAGTTTGCTTGTACCGTCCTGATAGCTTATCTCCGGAAAAATATCTTCAAAAACCAGCCCGTCCCAAGCAGGCTTTGCAGCAATCCCCAAGACAGAATAGAATTCCTGAGTCTCCGGCAGAGTTTTTACTATAGAATCACGCTCCAGAATAATGCCGATGAATATCCATGAAGCAATAAGAGCAACAGCCATAAAAGCAATGAGCCATTTTGGATATACGTTTTCGTCTATGACGGCAGGCAGATTTATTTTGCGGCTTTCGCTCGAGACCTTTGGCGATTCGGACTCATTATTATTTTCCGCTAAAGAATCGTTTTCTTTTTTCAGCACATCGGAAAACTCTATGTCCGGATTAGGAGCAGTTTCAACAACATCTATGTTGTTGGGAAGAGTAGCAATCCATTCTGCTTTGCATTTGGCGCAGCGAACCTTGCGCTGACCTCCGGTAAAAAAAGAGTCCGCAATCAGATATTTTGTATTACAGGCAGAGCATTGAAGAATCATTATTACAAAGACCTTTGATTTTTGATAAAATTATACTATTATATACACATTTTTCTACAAATAAAGCGGAATTAGATATACTAATTCCTAATTCCTAACTCCTGATTAACCCCATGATTCTGTCTTTTCAAAATACCAGCCTGATGTACCCCCCCAAGTCCAGAGTGCTGGAAAATATTCAGTTTTCTGTGGAGGAGGGCGGTTTTTGCTTTATTTTCGGGGATAATTGCTCAGGCAAAACGTCTTTAATGAAATTAATCTATGAGATGCAGAAGCCTACGACCGGAACAGTATCCGTGTTTGACGAATCTGCGGCAAAGCTTAACAGCCAGCAGCGCGCCCTGCTAAGAAGAAAAATCGGCGTAGTCTCTCAGCAAATAATGCTTTTTCCTCAGCTGACGGTTTTTGAGAATATAGCCCTGCCTTTGAAGCTGGAAAAAACTAACGAGACCTTTATAATGAATACTGCAAAAGAGGCTCTGAAGACAATAGGCTATGAGAAACCGCCTGCTCTGTATCCGGGCAGCTTATCCCTAGGGGAACAGCAGCTAATCTCTTTTGCCAGAGCTATTGCGAATAAACCGAGACTTTTGCTGGCTGATGACCCGTTTATGTATTTAGACAAAAAGAATTCTCTTAATATGCTGAAAATTATGGAAAATCTTAATGATTCCGGAACTACTATTTTAATAACTTCCGTACACAATAAACATGTTGAAGATTTTGCAAAACGCTCTAAAACTCAGATGTTAACCTTATCAAAAAGATCTCTGTCTCCTTACGATAAAATATGACGCTTTTTAAAAACATTTTTCTGTCCGGCAGGAACAAAACCAACTCCGCATTTGCGCTGTTTGCGAGCGTGCTGATTCTGGCGGCTCTGGCAGTTATCTTCTTCTGCACAACAGGCGTTGCAGGAACTTCTTACTATGCTTGGAGAAAAGAGACATCTAATACGGTGGTACTGCAAGTTTTCACGTTTAATCCGCCGCCTGATTCGGAAAGCGAATCAGCACCCGAACACGCACTGGAAAAACTAAGCAATTTGCCTTTTGTAAAGAAAGTTACGCTGCTGTCTAAGGAACAGATACTGGATTTATCCTCGGACTGGTTTACAAATACCGGTATTATTGAGTCTCTTAATTTGCCCGGCATTTTTACCATAGAGCTTTCTTCGTACTCTGATTCTGCTTTGCTGAAAGAAACTGCACTGGAATTGTCTCAGGATTTTGTCATCTCCGATCATACTGCTATTGTAGATAACGCCGCTTCTATATTTAACAGATTGTTTATTGCGTCTGCTGTTGTTTCAGTCCTTATGATACTTTTAATATTTTTCGTTGTGAGTTCCATGTGCCGTTTTATAGTTTTCACAGAAAAAGAATCTATAAAAATGCTGTCCAACCTCGGAGCCAGAGACAGACAGATTGCAACTCTTTTACAGCGGAAAGTTACGCTTATAGCTGCTGCCGGGGCTTTTTTGGGATATTTGCTCGCAGTGCTTGTTTTGTCTCTGCTATTCTTCCGTTTGAGCGGGCTTTTTGTTTTTGCGCCATTATCCAAAGTGCTCTTTATTCTGCTTATCGGTCTTATTATTCCGATAGTTACGATATTATTGGCAGCCTTTACTTCATATCGTTATAGTCTTGATTCAAAGACAACGCCGTACTAGAATGTTCTCATGAATTTGAAAAGAACAATTTTAATCACAGCTGCTCCGTTATTAGTGCTGATAGCGGGCTTCGGCTTTGGTTTTTTGCAGTTCGTCTCTGCAGTAAAAAACACAGAGCCTCTGGACAGCAGCGTTAAATATGATGCTATCATAGCTCTTACAGGAGGAAGCGACAGAATCTCTATTGCATTGGATCTTCTGAAAAACGGAGTTGCTGATAATTTGTTGATTTCCGGGGTATCTCAAAACCTGACGCTGGAGAGGATTTATAACAAAACCGACATTCCTCAAGAGCTTAAAGACTGCTGTATAACGCTGGGGCACGATGCGACTACTACTATAGAGAACGCTCTTGAAGCGGAGGACTGGCTGAAAAAATTCGAGCATAAAAATATTCTTTTGGTTACTTCTAATTATCATATGCCCAGAAGCCTTCTTATATTTCGCTCTAAGTTTCCGGAGCTTAATATAACGCCGTATCCTGTTACGCCTCTTACAGTGCACAGCGGGCAGGACACTAATACGCTGCCGCTTTTAGTCAGTGAATATGTAAAATACTTGGCGACTGGTCTTAGGATTACGTTTAAATGAATATACTCGATAATAAATATTTCCGCTTTGTGTGGTTTAATTCTATTTTCTACGGCATTAACATCATACTAAGCATAGTGCTTATGGTTGTCTTATTATTTCCCCGGAAAGTGCTGATAAAGGCAATACACTTTTGGCTTAGTACTGTTGCATGGGTAGAAGCTAATTTAGGAGGCATTACTTATTCTGTTGTGGGAAAAGAAAATGTCCCTGCGCCTCCGTTTATAGCTGCGTGCAAACATGCGTCCGAGTGGGAGACTTTTAAAATTCATCTGCTCATAGACGATCCTGCTATTGTTGTAAAACAGGAGTTATTGAGGCTTCCGATTTTAGGCTGGCACATAAAAAAGTCCGGCACTATACCTATTGACAGAAAAGCCGGAAAAACTGCCGTGCAGGTAATGCTGGAAGGAGCAAGAAAAGCAGTTGCCGAAAACCGTCCCGTATTTATTTTTCCGGAGGGTACAAGAGTCGGTGTTGGAGAATCAAAGCCCTATAAAGCGGGAGTAGCCGCTTTGTATCAAGAGCTGAATATCCCGATAGTTCCGATAGCTCTTAACTCCGGATTGGTATGGTCTAAGAATACGCTGTTCAAAAAACGAGGGCACATAACAGTTGAATTTCTTCCTGTTATTCCAATAGGCCTTTCTAAGGCGGAGATGATGGCAAGACTGAAAGACTCCATAGAAACCGCAACGGCACGGTTAGTCAAAATGGGTGCGGTGAAGTGTGGAGTTGAAGGTTGCTGTGCACACGTATTCCCCTTCGCTGGCGAAGGGGTGGATTTTCATTCGCCGACAGGCGAATGAAAAGACGGGGCAGTGGTTTTTAACAAAAAATTATTTATAATTTTTTGTCACTCTTGCGAAAGCAGGAATGACAATCAGAGGGACAGCAGCTCCACACTAATCTAGGTCAGCTCTTTATGAATTCACTATATTTTTGCTGGTTCCGGTTTCAAAAAAATCAATTATGTTTTGAAATGCCATTAAATCGGTTTTATGCCAGTCCTCTTTTGTTTTTGCTGCAATATGCGGAGTAGCAATGAATCTATCATTTGGTAATCCTATAAATCTTGGATCGTCATAGTATCCGTCTTGCGCAAGGGTGGCAACTTTGCCGGATTTTATTGCGGCGAGCACTGCGTCTGCATTTATCAAGCCCGGTCTGGCTGTATTAACCAGAATAACGCCGTCTTTCATTTTGGCGATTCGTTCGGCATTTATAAAATCTTTCGTTTCATCATTGAACGATATTGTTATGAATATAATATCGCTTTCGCCTAGAATCGTATCCAGCGGCGTTGTATCTCCGGTTCTGTTCCAATAACGAACATCAGCGTTAAATCCGTCTCTTAGTATTTTATAAATCGCTTTGTTTATATTTCCAAACCCAATCATTCCTATTTTCAATGCGCTGATGTTATGCGATACTGGCTTTTCTCTTGTTTTGTTTGTGAAGTTTATTTTACGCAGCGCATCAAGGCAAAGTCCGACTGCCATTTCAGCACAAGACTGCGAATTTGAGCCGGGCGTATTTGTGATTGTAATATTAAGGTCTTTTGCAGCTTTTGCGTCTATAAATGTTGCGTATCCTATACCGCCGAAAGACAAAAGTTTTAAATTCTTTGCCTGCTGCAAGACTTTTTCAGAATAAAAATCATCTCCGCCTAAATACACAGCGTCCTTGTCTGCAATAGACGCAGCCAGTACCTCTTCATTCGCAGCCATTGCGTTTTGGAATGATAGTTCATACCTATCGTTTTGCACCAAAGCAAGAGCATCAGGCGACAGCTGGGATAGAGAAGAAATATGTAATTTAATTTTACGCCTGCCGCTCATTATCTAACCCTCTTAACACTGGGACGTTCTGTTCTTTCCCATACGTAATTAAATAATTTTTTTACACCCTCTGCAAAGCGGGCATCATTTATTATTATTGACTTGGGAACTGGTATTCGCGTCAGAAGTGCCAATTTCCCTCCGTATACAAATATTTGATGCGGGGAAAAATATTCATCAGCTACGACATGATAGCATTCCATCGGCGAAGGAAATTCAGTATTATTTTTACTTACAAGCAGCCGCTCTGTGATGTTTGCTTTTTTCAACCGTTCCAAATGACTGTCCAGGATTTCCGGTGTTAAAAGCTCCAAAGCCTTGCTCTCATCTAAGCCTGCTATCAAGACCTCTCCGCCTGTGTCTTTCAGAGTCTCATAAACATCATCTATAAGCTTTAGGTTCGCTTCCTGCCCCTCGTAAGTTTCTACTATTTTATCATTTCTTCGTACTCCGGAGTTGCCTAAAAATTCCAGCCCCATGTTTTCAAACACAGCCTGTATATTATCCAGAGTCGTTTTATTAGCTCCTACATCTCCGTTTTCTATCTTGGCTATGCCGTTTACAGTCAATCCGGTTGACTTTGCCAGAACTTCTCTGCTTATGTTAAGAATAGCTCTTGCAGCTCTTACTTGTTCGTGATTGATCATGGCTTTTTCCGTCAGTTTTAACTATTTATAAACCATACCTTACACTACAAAAACAAAAAAAGCAACTAGCAGTATATAAATTAATCATATTTTTTGCCAAAAACCCTATTTTTTGTAAAAAATACTATGAAAGTATATTTAGTGTTTGCTTTTTCCTCAAATTAAGTATATAACATACTTATAGTTGGTTTTTTACATCAGGGCAATTTAATTTTTTAAACATTTTTAGAGGATAAAATTATGAATACTAAATCAAATCAAACAGATAGTGGTAAAGGTAGTACCGTTAACCATAACAGACGCTGCACTGACAGGGCAATATCCAGAGAGTCTCTGAATGAAATAGAACAGAATGCCGTATTCAATATGGTTTCTTACGTAGCGGATGTTACTCAGATGTCTGAGGATAGTGTAAATCGTTTTTTAACGGATATGTTCCGCGTTAAAGCCGTTTCCGACATAAACTCTAATAAATATGAAGAAGTGATGGAGTGCTTGATGGAAGTCTCTGAAATGAAAGTGCACTAGATTTAGTATTCAACAAAAAACCCGCACGAAAGTGCGGGTTTTTCTTATCCGTATAGTTTTACTCTTACTGAACAACTACGGTAACAGCGCGGCGGTTCTGAGCCCAAGCAGCTTCGTTGCTGCCTGCGACTGCCGGACGCTCTTTGCCATAGCTGACAGTGCTGATGCGGGAAGCAGCAACACCGGCGGCGACTAAGTAGTTCTTAGCGGCAGTAGCGCGGCGTTCGCCGAGAGCCAAGTTGTACTCACGAGTGCCTCTTTCGTCAGCATGACCTTCAATGATGACCTTGACCCCGCCGAACTTCTTCAGCCAAGCAGCCTGACGATCCAGAGTGTCTTGAGCGTCCGGTTTAAGATCGGATCTGTCGAAAGCGAAGAAAACGCGGTCTCCTACGTTGACGACCATATCTTCCATAGTACCCGGAGTAGCACTGGAAACACCGTGTTGTCCCTGACCGTATCCTTGCTGACCGGACCTTCCGGCATCACCTTCGTTTACACCTGTTGTTGAGCAAGCGGAAACTAATACGACAGCAGCAGTTAAGCACAATAATTTTTTTAACATTGTTTTCCCCCTTCAGGAAAATAAATAGCAGCAACACAACATAAGATAATGCCTGATTCGGTATATATTACGGTATTGCGAACCATTATGGTTACATAAGACAGAATCACCCTCTTTTTGATTATGCCTATAAATTTAAATATATGCAACCAAAGAATCGAGAATGAATACTACAAAGTTCAAGAGAAGCTGGTTGGCGAGAATCTTGAGGTTTGTCGGCTGCAATACATAGTGCCGCCGCCATTCGATAGTACGCCGTTTCCGTGATGAGCATTTCTGTGACCTTCTTCCGTAGCTGCCGCTCTGAAATAGCTCATTATGAAAACTCTTATTGCTGCTGTTAAAGATGTATCTTTCAGTTTCTGCTGCGATACGTCAGTACATATTTTATGCACGGTTAAACCTTCCCTTTGCGATATTTCACCGAGCCCGGACCACATTTCCGGTTCCAGCCTTACGCTTGTTCTTCTTGATTCTATTATTACGTTTTTGCTTACGAGCGTACTTTTGCTCTCGGGTTTAACAGCGGTCTTATCTTCATTGCAGTTAGCTTTTTCTATTATCTGATTGGCTATAACCTGCTTTATTTCCGGTGTTGCAATATTTTGCGTCAGTATTGATATATTCTTAACCAGATCAGATATATTCTCAGTCTCCGGCGGGTCTTTCTTTGTTTGGCTTGGCTGTTGGTTTTGCGGATAAATTTTGGTTCCTATCATTTTAGGCTCCTATATGTATGCGGTTGTTGAACAAAGGGGACGATTTTGGGTATGCTTCCAATAAAGGTTCTCGATTTTAGCACTCAACTTACAGTTGTATGTTTAAAACCTTGCAAACTTTCAGTTGTATATTTTTTATGCGGCAGACTACGAAAATATGCAAGCATATTCCGTTAACCATGTTTATTTTTGTATGTTTTCTTTATATTTCAACTAGATATAAAATATCTAACTGCATACGGCAACATTCTTAATACAATCCAATGCGCCCTGCAGAATGTATGCCGCCGCCATTTTGTCTATTACTCTGCTTCTGTGCAGACGACTCATTTCATTGCGTATAAGCATTTTCTCTATGCCTGCGGTGGAAAGCCTTTCGTCCCAGAAAACTATGGGCATATCTTCATGACCGCTTGGAAAACCGCACGCCTCCGCATTGACTGTGAGGCTGCGTGCAAATGCCCGCACTGCCTGCGCAGTCGCATTATCCTTGCCGTCCATGTTTTTAGGCATGCCTATTACAAAACCGCCTATATGGCGTTCTATTACTATTTTCGCTATGGCTTTTATATCTGCGGTAAGCTTAGTTCTTGTCAGCGATATTAAAGGACTTGCTATTGTTAACCCTTCGTCAGACACTGCAATTCCTATTATTTTGCTTCCGTAGTCTATGCCCAAGAGGCTCTGCCCTTTTTTTATTAGGTTAGGAATATCAGAAATGTTGCGTATCATCATAGAGTAGTGTAACTTTCTTTGCTTGGAGTCGCTTTTATAATTATACCAAAAGAGAACACTATGCAAAACAATTCAAATCCTATTACTAAAGAAACTGTTGCCAATATAGCTAATCTGGCTCGTATAAAGGTGACAGACGAAGAAAAGCCGGCTATGGCAGATGAACTGAACGTTATCTTGAACTGGGTTGTTCAGCTTGATGAGGTTAATACTGTTGGTATAGAGCCTCTGGTAAACGTGAACGATGAAGACTACGGAAGTTTGCGCAGCCGTCCGGATATAGTAAATGACGGAAACATACAGACTCAGATTCTGGCGAACGCTCCTTCCGCTGCTATGGGTTTTTTCACTGTTCCTAAAGTTATAGAATAATTAATGAAAGAAGTACTACATGACTAAATTAACAGACCTTACTGTTGTTCAGGCGTTGAACGGACTAAAGAATAAAGAGTTTTCCGCTGTGGAGCTTGTTCATGCTCACATAGACGGAATGCAGAAAGCTGCGTGTCTGAATGCTTTTATCACAGAGACTCCTGAACTTGCTCTGGCTCAAGCAAGAGTCTCGGACGCAAGAAGAGCCTCCGGACATGCAAAAGCATTAGACGGTATTCCTTTGGCTATTAAAGATTTGTTCTGCACTAGAGGCATACGTACTACCTCTGCCAGTAAAATGCTGGAAAATTTTGTACCGCCATACGAATCTACTATAACGCAAAAGCTGCTTGATGCCGGTGCTGTTACACTAGGCAAAACAAATTTAGACGAATTCGCCATGGGTTCTACGACTGCAACCAGCTATTTCAAGCCTACTATAAATCCTTGGACAGAAGGCGATATTCTTGGTGCGAAAAGAAAGCTGATTCCCGGAGGCTCTTCCGGAGGCTCTGCTGCGGCAGTGGCTGCAAGAATAGCCTTGGCTGCTTTGGGTACCGATACCGGAGGCTCTATACGTCAGCCTGCTTCTTTAACCGGAACCGTAGGCATAAAGCCTACTTACGGACGCTGCTCTAGGTTCGGTATTGTTGCGTTTGCCTCTTCTTTGGATCAGGCTGGACCTATGACTAGGAATGTGGAAGATGCGGCTCTTATGCTGAAGCTGATGTCAGGATTTGATGAGAAAGATTCTATGTCCGTAGACATACCTGTTCCTGATTATACGCAGGCTCTGGGAAAAGGAGTCAAAGGACTGAAGATTGGCATTCCTTCCGAGTACCGTATAAAAGGCATGAACGCGGACGTAGACGCTGTGTGGCAGAAAGCTGCCGATATGCTGAAAGCCGCAGGCGCAGAGGTCATGGATATAACATTGCCTCATACTAAATATGCACTGCCGGTTTACTATATCATAGCTCCTGCCGAGGCATCTTCTAATTTTGCCAAGTATGACGGAGTCCGGTTTGGTCTCAGAGTCAACGGCGAGAGTCTGAACGATATGTATGATATGACTCGTTCAGAGGGCTTTGGAAAAGAGGTTCAGCGCCGCATAATGATTGGGACTTATGTTCTGTCTGCCGGATACTATGACGCTTATTATTTGAGGGCTCAGCAGGTAAGACGGCTGATACGTCAGGATTTCATAAATGCCTTCAAAAAATGCGATGTCATACTTACTCCAGCTGCGCCTTCTCCTGCATTTGCCATAGAAGAAAAACAAAAAGACCCTTTACAGCTTTATCTGGAAGATGTGTTCACTGTCACGCTGAATTTAGCAGGGCTGCCGGGCATATGCCTGCCTGTTGGGCTGTCTTCTGAAAAGCTGCCGATAGGCATGCAGCTTATAGGAAAGGCTTTTGATGAGGAGACTCTGATTAGTGCGGCGCGTTCTTTGGAAGAGTCGGCTAACTTTACACACAAACCTTTATTTACCGTATAAGAGGAAAAGATGTATTACGTACAAGGACAGACAGGAGAATGGGAAGTTGTTATAGGACTTGAGGTACACGCTCAAATAATCTCCGATTCTAAATTATTTTCAGGAGCCTCCGCATCTTTCGGAGCCGGACCTAACGAGAGCGTTAGTTTCATAGACGCAGGTTTCCCCGGAATGCTGCCTGTGATAAATGAGAAGTGCATAGAGCAGGCTGTAAAAACAGGATTAGGATTGAAGGCTCAGATTAACTTGAGGTCTGTATTTGACAGGAAGAATTATTTTTATGCGGACTTGCCTTCCGGGTATCAGATAAGTCAGTTCAAGCACCCTATAGTTGGGAAAGGAGAGATTTCCTTAGACTTAGAGAACGGCGAGACCAGAGTCATAGGAATAACAAGACTGCATCTTGAACAGGACGCAGGAAAGAGTCTGCATGATCAGAGTGCGGACGATACCTTCATAGACTTGAACCGCGCAGGAGTAGCGTTAATGGAAATAGTGTCGGAGCCAGACATGAGGTCTCCTGAAGAGGCCGGCGCATATGTGAAGAAGCTGCGGGCGATTATGAGGTATCTGGGAACGTGTGACGGAAACATGGACGAGGGGTCGATGCGCTGTGATGTTAATTTGTCAGTGAGGAAGAGGGGAGTTAAAGAGCTCGGGACAAGGTGTGAGATAAAGAATGTGAATTCGATAAAATTCGTGCAGCAGGCAATAGAGTACGAAGCGCAAAGGCAGGTAGAAGTTTTAGAGGGAGGAGGGAAGCTGGTACAAGAGACTCGTTTGTGGGACACCGGAAAGGGAGTTACAAGAAGCATGAGGTCTAAAGAGAACGCTCATGATTATAGGTATTTTCCGGATCCGGATTTGCTGCCTCTGGTTTTAGAGGCAAGCATGGTGGAAAAGATAAAAGCAGAATTGCCGGAATTGCCTGATGAGAAAAAGAATCGCTTTATCACAGAGTACGGGCTGAAACCTTATGATGCTCTGGTGCTGGTTGCGGAAAAGGCAACTGCGGATTTCTTTGAAAAAGCAGCTAAAGGAGGCGATGCAAAGCTGACAGCGAATTGGGTTACAACAGAGCTGTTCGGAGCATTGAACAAACTCGGCAAATCCATAGAAGAGAGTCCTGTTTCCGAGGAGATGCTTAAAGAGCTTGTAGGACTTATAAGTGACAGAACATTATCCGGACGGTTGGCTAAAGATGTGTTTGAAGACATGCTTTCAAGCAACAAGACTGCCAAGGCTATAGTGGAAGAAAAGGGGCTGAAACAGGTTTCTGATTCCGGAGCCATCGAGAAAATTATCGATGAAGTGCTTGCAGCTAATGCCGATAAGGTCGCCGAGTACAAATCCGGAAAAGACAAGCTGTTCGGATTTTTTGTCGGGCAGGTCATGAAGGCTATGGGCGGCAAGGCAAATCCGACAATGCTGAATGAGTTGCTTAAAAATAAATTAGGAAAATGAAAATACTCTAACCTAACAAAAGTTATGCGTTAATGCCGGGTTGCTGGTCTTTAATACTGGTGCTGAGGGCTCTTGTTGGCATCCTGCCAAAGCATTATTTATCCTCCTTTCCCATAGCTTATCTTTCACAATTATACTTCCCTGCGTCCTTGCAAATAGTAAGAGTGCACTTACCGGAAAACTTGCCCCAACAATATCTAAAGCCGATGTATCAATAGTACTGCATATCTCTCCTATGCAGTCAGTAAACTGATCAATAATACCACTAAAGTACCCTTCGTTGAAACAGGTGCTTGCCGTATCCGAGGTACAAGGGGCTGTCATCTTTTCCAAATCTTTCTTGCCTAGATAAGCATAGAAAGTTGCTATAAATTCATGCGGAGAGTTCTTGTAGGTGTCATATCCAAAGTCCTCGCTGGAGAGGACCCATCTAAGACTTAAAGCTAACAGTTCATCAAGGGTATTATTATCTGCGGTATAGCCTAGGTGCCATTGTTTTATATGCTGCAGTTCGTGTATTATTGTTTTTATGTTTTCAATAGGATCATTCAGAGCATCATCATGAATATTGAACTCAATAATATGTTTGCCGTCATTTAATTTCTTAGTCCATACGCTTCCATAAGTTAATATCTCATCAGTCCTTGCTTGTTGAAATGTCTCAAGTTGTGTATATGGAAGATCGAGAGTTTCGGCTGCAGTATCAAGAATTTTTTGCAGACAGACCACTTTTTCGTCTGTACTCATCATGTAATAATCCTCGATGAGCTTCTTAACATCGTGGGATTCGCTAAGTGCCACTATCAAGTTACCAACATCCTCAGTTAACTCAACGAAATGTTCTGTGTCCATAAAAAGCCACTCAGAATTAATTTTCTGAAAATGTTCGATATTGTTCTCTTTTACAACTTTTCTTGCCAAATTTAGAATATCGTATGTTACAGGATTGGCTCCGGAATAGGTTTTTGCTATAATATATGCCTCAGTTTCCGGTATGTTATATAATGCGAGCATTTCTTCGGGGGACAGCGGAAAATCGTCCTCGCTTAAAGACAAGACAGCTTTTGCAAAATAGTCTCTTGTGGGAGAATCTTCCGCTATCTGTATAAGCTCTTCCGTAATAGCGCAAGTACAGGAGTCTTCGTGGGGAGTCGGGGCAGTCGGAGCCGGCTGCGAATAAGCGTATGGAGAATGCATTATATTATTTTTTCAAAATATTAATTAACTATAATTTGCATTGTATACTAAAACTATGAAACTATTTAATGAAAAATGAGAATATTTTCAAAAATTAAGAAATTACAAATAGTTAGGATATTTTCAGATTGGAAGTTGCTTTCCTCCGGCTGTCACTCCCAAGCCTCCGCTTGTCACTCCCGCGTAGGCGGGAGTGGGCAAGGTTGGTACAAGATACAATTTTATTAGTGAGGCGTTTGAATAGAGTTTTTCTTTCAATATTATGTTGTTATAGTACTAACTAGATTGCTTGATTACAGCAGGCTTGCCCTATTCCCGCCTTCACGGGAATGACAAATGTTAGAAGTGAAGTGTAAAACAATGAACAACATATCAAAAATATTCGCCCTCCTCGCAAAGTCTATTCCTGCGCCTAAATCAGAGTTGGATTCAGTGAATGAGTTCACATTCCTTGTTGCCGTAGTGTTATCTGCGCAAGCCACAGATAAAGGAGTCAACAAGGCGACTAAGAGTCTGTTTGAAAGAGTAAAGACTCCGGAAGAGATGCTGAAATTAGGCAAGAAAGGACTGATAGGATATATAAAGACTGTAGGATTTTATAATTCGAAGTCTGAAAATATAATAAAGCTGTCCAAGGCATTGGTTGAGAGGTTTCACAGCAAATTGCCGGACAACATGGAAGATTTATTGACTCTTCCCGGAGTCGGAAGAAAAACAGCGAATGTGATTCTGAATTCTGTTTTCGGCAAACCGGTTATAGCAGTAGACCGCCACGTACTCAGAGTAGCGAACAGGCTGGGGCTTGCATTCGGAGACAATCCCGAAGACATAGAAACGCAGCTCATGGCAATAGTTCCGAAAAAGTATCTTTCGAACGCACATCATTATTTAGTGCTGCACGGAAGGTACGTCTGCACCGCCCGCTCCCCGCATTGTCCCGAGTGTTGTGTTGAGGAGTTGTGCCCGTATGAGAATAAAACTTTACTTTCTTGATACTTCATAGTTTGCAAAAATCGAAAGTATGAAGTATCAAAACTCTGTTTTGTATCCTACATATACGGATTTAGGATCTGCAGACACTTGAAGTTTGTCATAGTTATACTCATCAACAAAAATCCAAGTGAATAAACCGCTGATTGCTGCGCCTGCCACTACGTCGTACCAGTAATGCTTTTCCGCATGAACTCTGGAGTATCCTGTAAATCCTGCAACCATATAAGGAATAATCGCTCTTTCTATTCCATATCTCTTGTGAATGAAAGTTGCGCCGCTAAATGCCGCGGCAGTATGCCCGCTTGGAAACGACCTGTTATCACATCCGTTCGGTCTCTTTGCATCTATCGAATATTTTAATCCCAAAACGCTGGCCTGCATTGCTCCGAATGAATAAATAAATTGTCTTGTGCCTTCCCAGCCCTCTTCCTGCACAGCCATGCCAAAGGCATATGCCGGAACTATGACTTGCGTATAATCGCCGATTTGCTCGATTGCAGATTTAGCATAACAATTTGGAGAATATGTTATAAGTGCCAGAACACTGAAAGCTCGCAAGAAATACGGCATTTTTACCCCTGAAAATCCACACAATAAAAAATAGTGCGGGCAGACAGACAGCCTTGCATGACTTTATAATCTTGTCAAGAAATAGAGGTCAGCCTGCATATAGGCTTATGCATAATAGGGGCGTCAGCATGAATCTGCAAACATGGCAAGCCGCCCGGTGTTCCTTTGCAAAGGGTGGTGCCGCTGAAGAGACTTGAACTCCCGACCTTGGCATTACGAATGCCCTGCTCTACCAACTGAGCTACAGCGGCGTTATGCTAGTAGGTATTATAGCTTTCCGCTAAAACTTACAACTAAATTATAGTTTGTGTTGATATTCTTTAAGGACTGTTTTATATAGTGCCTGTAATTCTATTTTTAAAAGAGGAGTCTTTCTATGACTTATGTCGTTAATGAAGCCTGTATCAAATGCAAATATATGGACTGCGTTGAGGTCTGCCCTGTAGACTGTTTTTATGAAGGCAAGAATATGCTTGTGATAAATCCGGACGAGTGCATTGATTGCGGCGTTTGCGCTCCGGAGTGTCCTGCAAAGGCTATTGTCTCTGATACTGATAAATCGGCAGGAAAATGGCTGAAGCTCAATAAAGAGTATTCTGAGAAATGGCCTAATTGTTCTGAGAAGAAACAGCCTCCGGCAGATGCTGACGAGTACAAGGACGCAGAGGGCAAGTACGAAAAGTTCTTTGATCCTAATCCGGCAGAATGAAATGCAGAATTCTACATTTTGTTAACCTTTATTAAATATGGTTAACATAATTCACAGCCTAACCCATTGTTTTTTCATGAAAGTAAAATAAAATTCATGAAAGAATTGTAATATTCGTTAAAAAATGGTATATATTACACATGAGGCAAGAACGAGCTGCTTGCTAAACACAACAAGGTATATACAGGAGTCTGGGTAATGGCTGATAAGTTGGAGTTTAAAAAAGGTGATTTTGTTGTTTACCCTGCGCACGGAGTAGGGCGCATAGAGGGTATTGATGAGTTTTCTATAGGGGAGCAAACTGTTATGCTCTACTCTATAGCTTTTGAACAAGACAAAATGATGCTTAAAGTTCCTGTTGCTAAGGCAAAGGGCGCAGGGCTTCGTAAGCTGTCTTCTAAGGACCGCATCAAAGAGGCTTTATCTACGCTGCAAGGCCGCTCTAAGGTGCGCCGCATCATGTGGAGCAGGCGCGCTCAGGAATACGAGTCCAAGATTAATTCCGGAGATCCGGTATCTATCGCAGAAGTAGTCCGCGATTTGCACAGGTCCTCCAATCAACCGGAACAATCTTACAGCGAACGTCAGATTTATCAGTCTGCTTTGGCTAGGCTTGCCAGAGAGCTTGCCGCTATTGAGAAGATAGATCAGGAACGCGCTACTACGAAATTAGAAACTGTTCTCACGAAAGAGCGGGAGGAGGCGGCCGCTTAAGCGGTATCTTCCTAAAAAGTCCTAATCACTGTTGATGATGATTTAGTTGATTATGGTTTCTGATACTTAAGGGGTTTCTCTGTTGTTGTCGTCCTCCGGCATTCAGAGAGACCCTTTTTTTCACTTTTCACATTATTAAGTTATTAACATATATGAAGCTACCATACAGCCGTATTGCTCTAACAGCTTAGAGGATTTTATGCGCGTATGGTCTTTTAATACAAGAAACAGTTCTAACCTCGTGTTAGAACAGGACTTTCTTATGCGGACTCGCCGCCTCTACAGAAACAAGACCGTTGGGTTTGCTTTAAACATAGCCTTGTCTGCCATAGATGATTTGCTTCACAATCCCGAGCTTTTAGAGGCTATTCAGAAGAATTTTGCTGTTTTTGCCGGGGAAACTCATGGGCTGTTTTTCCCTATGTCTAATGGAGACGCCTTTCTTTTATGGGAAAAGCCTGTAGACGCAAAACCTCTGACAGCAAAGATTTCAGAAGTTATACTGGAAGGATATAAAGCGGCTCCGTCTTTATTGTCCGGGTATAAGCTGCCGGATAATTACGAGTCTCTGCGGGAAAAAATCGGCAGCTACATAGAAGATGTCAGAGCTAGGCGCGAAGAACAAGAAGATTTCGCCGTCATAGACTCTGATATGGGAAGTCTTACCGCTAAGAACGTGAATCAAATAGAGCAGCTTCTGAAAAAAATAGATGTTGCGAAGTTCGGACGCTCTCAGAACGTATACCGTGAGAACAACCATAAGTGGGATAAAATTGCTGAAGAATTTTTTGTCAGTTTCGCAGATCTCCGCAAAGAATTTTTTCCTAAATTGGACATAGCGAATTCGGAACATTTTTTCTTTGCGCTTGGAGCCGTATTGGACAGGTCTTTTTTGAAGATACTGACGGATTCGTACGGCACTATAGCCGGACAGGTAATAAACCTTAATTTATCGGTGGTTTCCGTGATGAGTCCGGTGTTCGTGGGTTTTATAAAAGGCATTCCGGCCGCGCAGCGTCCGCTGATAGGTTTCAAAATTCACAGCGGAGATTTGTTTCAGAATTTTATGCTGTCTTTAAGTGCGATTGATTTAATCAAACAGAATAATTTCAGAGTAGTAATAGATTCTGTTCCGCCTAAGCTGCCTGTGTATATGGACTTTGGAAAAGTGAATGCGGACTGGATAAAAGTCAATGCGTCTAAGGACAATGTTCCGGATTTGGGCGAAAAAGAAGTGTTGGAAGCACTGGCTAAGATTCCGCATGGGAAATTATTTTTTGGGCGTTGTGACAGCGCAAAAGCCCTTACTATAGGCAGACAGCTTAATGTTTCCGGTTTTCAAGGCTGGCTTATAGACGACTTGGCAGAGCAGGATATGTGAAGTACAAAATGTAGAATGCTACATTCCTAACTCTTCAACAGCCGCCTCTTTCGCAGTTTTCTTGCTCTTCTTCTGGGCTTTTTGTACTGCGGCGTCTAAATCAGACTGCTTGCACAGCCCCAGCATAACAGGATTCTGAGGCTTTATGTTTGCAGAGTTCCAATGCGTTCTGTCTCTCACGCTGACAATAGTAGTCTTCGTAGTTCCAATCAGCTTTACAATCTGAGAATGAGCAAGCTCCGGGAAGTTTTTAAGCAAATAAGCAATAGCATCAGGCTTATCGCCGCGCTTTGAAACAGGGGTGTACTTTGCGCCTCTCATTTTAACCGCAGGCAGCTGAATACTGCTCTTCAGCATTTTCAGTCTGGCCGCAGAATCAATTTCGCATCTTTTGATTTCTTCTGCGGAAAGCTGACCGTTAAATACGGGATCGAGTCCTACGATGCTCATTGCAACGTCTCCGTCCGCAATAGCCTGAACCTCCAGTTTATGCAGCCCACAGAAATCAGCAATCTGTTCAAAAGTAAGAGTCGTATTTGCAACCAGCCACACCGCAGTAGCTTTTGGCATAAGAGTTGAAACCATAAGAAAACTCCTTAATCAGTTTAAAATAATATTACATCTTTTCCACTTGCCCGTACTCCAGCTCAACCGGCGTAGGACGACCGAATATAGACACGGACATTTTAAGTCTGGACTTAACTTCATCAACTTCCTCCACTATACCGGTAAAGCTGGCAAAAGGACCGTCTATGACGCGGACTTGTTCGCCTACTTCGAAAGTGATGGAAGGTTTCGGACGCTCTACGCCCTCTATGACTTGGTTGATGATGCGCTGTGCTTCCGCCTCGCTTATAGGAGTAGGCTTATTGCCGCCGCCTAAGAAGCCGGTAACTCTGGCGGTAGTCTTCACAAGGTGCCAGCTTTCGTCCGTCAGCTCCATTTTAATGAGAACATATCCGGGATAGAACTTGCGTTCCGTATTGACTTTTGCTCCGCGGCGAATCTCTATGACTTCTTCCGTAGGAACGAGAATCTCTGAGAAAAACTCTTCGAGACCGTTCTTGAGAGCGTCTTCTTTTATGACCTGGGCGACTTTTTTCTCAAACCCTGAGTGAACATGCAGTACGTACCAACGATGCGCCATTTTTAATCCTTTCCTAAAACCAAACTATTATGCCATTCCCAGTATGCGGGAAATAACGAATACCAGTACGCCGTCTACAGCTAAGAAAAATATCCCCATTACTACGGCGAAGGCTAAAATCAAAGCTGTAGTCACATAAATTTCCTTCTTAGAGGGCCATGTTACTTTGTCTATTTCTCTTTTTGTCTGAGTAAAGAACTCGATCAGTTTTATTTTTTTTGTTTGTTCAGCAGCCATGATGAAAATCCTATAATTCTAAAAACACTGTAAATGGCAGGAGTGGAGGGACTCGAACCCCCAGCACCCGGTTTTGGAGACCGGTACTCTACCAATTGAGCTACACTCCTGTATAACTTTACTATAAACGCAACCGACACTACAAACAAGACCCCTCGTATTGAGGTTCCTGTTAAGAAACCCCCCGTACAAGCCCTTGCAGGCAAACAACTTATTCGGGAATAGTCTTATTTTAGAGCAATTTTTTCAAAATTACAATGCTTTTTTTCCAGTGTTAACCATATTGAGTCCTTCATGAAAGTAAAAACGCAGGCTATATTTAATCATATTTAATTTTAAGGATTATTTTATGACTTATATGGACGAAAGAGTAATAGCTGCCTATGAGGACTACATTACATGGAAAAGCGGGAATCTCTGGCCCCGGCAGTTCGAAAATATAGATATAGAAACAGGCACTATTAAGCGTATTGGTCCTGCCAGCGTAGTCATTGTTCTAAAAGGTATGGCTGATGTTATAGTAAAGATTCCTACAGGCATGCCCAGAGGCTTACCTCTTAAAGATGAATACGAGATGCTGAAAATGCTGGAAAAAGAAAATTTCAAAGGCGCAGGATATATTATACCGAAAGCTCTTGCGTACGGCAAGCTCCTTCCATACCTTGCAATGGAGCGGGTGAAAGGAGATGCCTTGCCTGACAATATTTCTCAAAAGGAACTGGAAAGAACCGGCACTGCAATAGGCCGCTTCGCAGCCATGCTGTTCGATAAATATAAAATGATACATGATGATATTTACAATGGTAATATTATATACAACGGTCCGAAAGAGCCTATCGGTATTATAGACATAGCTTCTATGGAAATAACAAATCAACCGGAACAAATGTTTATGGAGCCTATTCTTTGCGATATTAATCTTTCTCCTTATATAGCAAGAGAATTTGAGAGAATAACAGGACACCTAATCGATATGGATTTGTTTGAAGAAATGCACGATGAACGAATGAAGATTAGGGTTGAGTATTGTTCGCCTGAAATGGTGAACAACTTATGGCAAATATCAGAAAGAAACATCGCGGAAATGAGAACAGTGTTAGAAGCAAGCAGAGAAGAGGCTGATGTTACATGCACTCGTCCTGTGCGGGAAAAATTTCAGCGGCAGGCACCTGCAGTGCCTGTAGTAAAGTAAAATGCGGAGTTGGTACATATTCTTAACTCCACACTCCACTCTCAACACTCCACACTTTATTAAGCCGCTGCTTTATCTTCTTCATACGAGCTGAACAGCTCTATAGTTTTTACTACCCACTCTTCAAGACTGCTGTCAACAGCGGTCAGCAGGTTTCCGGAAAGCTCTATGTTGTTCTCTGATATGACTGCGCCGGCGTTTCTAAGTTCCTCTGCTTTTTCCCCGGCTGCAATAGCTATTTTTTTCCCTGAACCTGCCAGCAGCTCCACTCCTTCCGCTATGGCGGATACAGGCTTTCCGGCATCAAAAAAATGGTTCACTATGCGTTTCGTATGCAGGTTACTTTTCAGCTTGCTTACTGCTCTTTCTCCGCCGACTATCACCAGAAAGTCAAAATCAGAGCCCAGCGTGTCTCCTATTTGCGTATCTACCGGGAAATAATGCCCCCAGTGCGTTTTCTGCCACCCGTTTACTACTCCCTGTTCAGGAGCTGTTGTTTTGAACTTCGCTTTAACCGATGTTAGAGCTTTTTGTATTTCTGTTAAATGATCTTCACTAAATCCGCTCGCCAATAAAATAGCAACACTCTTTCCAACCATACTATCAGACATCTTTTCTCCTTTTTTTATCAGTTCTCAACTTGTTTCGCCATTCTTTTTCTGGTCACGGGATCCAGATACCTTTTCCGCAGCCTGATTGTCTTTGGCGTAACCTCCACCAGCTCATCGTCATTTATATACGCTATCGCCTTTTCCAACGTCAAGATCATGGGCGGCGTGAGCCGCACCGCTTCATCTTTAGAGGTTGTTCTTATATTCGTCAACTTTTTTCCTTCCAGCACATTCACATCTAAATCATTGCTCTTGGAATGCTCTCCTATAACCATACCCTCATACACCTTTGTGCCGGGCGTTATAATCATAGGTCCTCTGTCTTCCAGCTTCCACATAGCATATGCAACTGACTCGCCTTGTCCGTTGGAAATCATTACTCCGGTTCTTCTGGACTGAATAGCTCCTTTATACGGCGCATATCCGTGGAAGAGTCTGTTCATCAATCCTGTACCTCTGGTATCGCTTAGGAACTCTCCGTAGTATCCTATAAGCCCTCTTGAAGGAGCTAAAAACGTGAGCCTAGTCTTGCCGCCTCCGGACGGTCTCATGTCGGTAAGCTCTGCTTTTCTTTCAGACATCTTGTTGACTACTACTCCGGAATACGCCTCATCTACATCTATGACTACTTCCTCTATAGGTTCCTGTCTTTGCCCGTCCATCGTCTTAAAAATAACTCTGGGACGGCTTATAGATAATTCAAATCCTTCTCTTCTCATAGTCTCTATAAGAATACCGAGCTGTAATTCTCCTCTTCCGGCTACTTCAAAAGCGTCTCTGTCTTCCGGCTCAGTGACTCGTATTGCAACGTTGCTTTCCACTTCTTTAAGCAGCCTGTCCCGGATTACTCTGCCTGTAACCTTGTCGCCTTCTGTTCCGGCCAGCGGAGAGTCATTCACGGAAAACGTCATTGCTATAGTAGGGGGATCTATAGGTCTTGCCTTAAGCGGCTCATTCACTGTCAAATCGCACACTGTGTCAGCCACAGTAGCCTCGGAAAGCCCTGCTATAGCTATAATATCTCCGGCATATGCCTCGTCTACAGGCACTCTTTCCAGCCCTCTGAACGCCAGTATTTTGCTTGCTCTGCCTTGCTCTATGAGTTTTCCGTCATGAGACAGAGCCTTTATCGCCATATTGGTTTTCAGGGTTCCGGATTCTATGCGTCCGGTCAAAAGCCTGCCTAAATAAGGATTAGCCTCGAGTATGGTCGCCAGCATCTTGAAACTGGCAGTCTCGTCTACTTTCGGACACGGCACATGCTTTTCTATGAGGTCAAACAGAGGAGACAAATCCTTAGTCTCATCACCTATGTTATTCACCGCCCACCCGTTTCTGCCGGACGCAAACAGAGTCGGAAAATCCAACTGTTCTTCCGTAGCGTCCAGAGCTGCGAATAAATCAAAAATCTCATCATGCACTTGGTGTATTCTGGCATCGGATCTGTCTACCTTGTTGATTACCACAATAGGTCTCAGCCCTATGCTCAGTGCCTTTGACAGCACAAACTTAGTCTGAGGCAAAGGACCTTCCGCAGCGTCAACCAGCAGCACTACTCCGTCAACCATAGACAAAATGCGTTCTACCTCTCCGCCGAAATCAGCGTGCCCGGGAGTGTCTACTATGTTTATTCGGAGATTGCCTCTTAAAATAGAAGTGCATTTCGCCAGTATGGTAATGCCTCTTTCTCTTTCTATGTCGTTGCTGTCCATAGCTCTTTCAGCTACCTGCTGGTTGGCTCTGAAGGTGCCTGCCTGTTTGAGCAGTTGATCCACCATCGTAGTTTTGCCGTGGTCAACGTGAGCTATGATTGCTATATTTCTTAGGTTATTTGCGAAAGCCATTAATTTATCCATAATTAAAAATAGGTCATCTAGTTAACGCTTTATAATGCTTTCGTCAACAGAAATGTTAAATTATAAGTGTGGAGTGTTGAGAGTGAAGTGTGGAGTTAAGAATACGCATCAACTCCACACTTCACACTCCACACTTTTCTACATTTTCACAATCTTAGTTTCCGCTGTCTTCTTGAAGTACGAAGGATTCAGCTTCCAGCTTGCCAGCAAGACTGCTGCTTTTTCTATAGACAATCCGTCAAACACTGCAAGTGCGCTGGCTACTTCTCTGGGATTGACATTCTGTTCTCCCTGTCTGCCGCCTCTTGAAAGCAGCAGGAGGGATATGAATATAGCCTTGTCGATCTTGTTCGCCTTACAGGCTGCTGCAAAGCCGCGTCCGCCGGGTTCTTCTATAATCCCGTTTATCACGTCTAGTGACAGCCCGGCCATCTTTGCAAACAGCTTCTTGAACAGTCCAAAGTAGCCCATGCGAAGAACCTGCTGCAAGACCTTAGGCGTTATAGCCTTATGATCGTAAATCCACTTTGCAAGATCTTCCATTACTTTATCATTGTCCTTTTCGTTCGCATGATCGTTTAGAAAATCTTTTATAGTAGACGCAAGCGAGCTTTCTATCTGTTCTGAAACCAAATAGAACCTGCTGATAGCATACCTGCGCAAATCCTGCTCTATCCACCAGAACAATTTTAACGCAACTTCGGTAGTAGCCTCTCTGCGTTCTAACAGCGGTTTCTGAAGAGCTTCCATGTATCTGGCTATGCTGGTAATAGCAACCACAGCCTTAGGACTTAATTTCGCTCCTAAGTTATTCACTATAACTTCTATTACCTCGACATCTCCGGTCGTGACTAAGGCATCTACTACGGCTTCGCTTATCTCTTTGCGTTCCGCTATTGCCTTGGCATACTGCTGCTTGTCTTCTTTTATCCCGTCAGACTTGATTATGCTGATAAGGTCCTTATCATCTAAGTTGTCGACATTTTTCAGTATAGGCATAGCAAGCTCTTTGCTGTCATAGATGAGCTTCATCGCTATGCGGCGGGGCATTCTGTAAGCATCTGCAAAGCGTCTGGCTATTTCCTCTCTTATGTGATAAGGAGCGTTTTCCATAAGCTGGTCTATGAGCGCATTTATCTCTTTCTCTTCAGCAGCACCTATGTGAGCACGCTGGCTGATAAAGACATCAAAGAGCATTCCTGCCAACTGAACACGAGACAGCTCGGTGTTGTCAGCAGCGAGAGCCTTCATAGTCATCAATGTTTCTTTCATATTTACAGTCATATTTTTTTCTCCAAATCAAATAAATAGTTTAATAATTTAATTTTTCACTTTTACTTATTCGTTTTATGTTTTATAATATTATACCTTCTTCTTAAACCGTAGGAGTTATTATGATTCAACTTCCTCCTATTTTTACCAATACCAGCTTTTCAAATCTCTCCGAGAAGCCTAAACTGAACTCTGAAAGCATTTCCGAGTCAGCTGTCGCATCTACTAATAAGTCCGAGAAGCCCAGAGTTGTTCAGCGCAACAAAGACGACCTGGACGAACAACAAAAACGCAGCTCCCGTATTCCTCCTGTTCCTAAGAAAAATGATGATACTGATGACGAAGAGCACACTTTTAATATCAGTATATAATCTTTCTTGTTATATTTAATCAAACACCTTAAAAATACCGTTTAAATACTTTTTATATTTTTATAAAATGCTATATTTCTTCCCTTCTACTTTCATTATACACAAAAATCATGAAAGTAATTCACTGAATTTACAGTTAAAACCGCATTAACTATAAATTTTTCTTTAAATTTTTTACGGTATTTTTACTTTTCTGTTTTTCCATTTACTATATAAGCAGTTAGCAGACGCACATAAGAAAAATATAATGGCCTGCTTGTATAATTATTTTTCCTTTATTTCAAATTGTGCTATAAAGAGGCTGGATTTTTAATTCATTCTTAATCTCTTTTTAAGCTCCCTTTAATAAACTACCCTGCACACCTCTAAAAATAGGAACTCGGAATATGGCTGAAAATAAAGACGCTGAAAATTCTAATATCGGCAATGAAGAAAATTCTTGCTGTGCTTCGGATAAAAAGTGCTGCTATGCATACATCGCACTTGCTGTAATTATTTTGCTTGGTGCTGTTGCGTATGCGGCTTCCGGCTATGTTCCAGAAGCTCTGCACTTTAAAGATAACAAGAGTAAGATTTCGAATTATATAAACACTATGGATAGTGAACTTGTTTTGTTGGACAAGGACGATCCTTTGCCTCAAGAGCTGTTTGAACAAGAAGCTATAGTACAGAGACCTGATTTGCCTGATACGAAAGCTGAATTTGATAAACTGAACGCTGAGCTTTCAAATAAAATAATAGCAGTGCTTTCATTCATAGAGATGAAAGAGCTGGCTGAAAGAGGTATGCCTTTCTCTTCGGAGCTGGAAATGTTCAGTGTAAGCGCAGAGAAAAATCCGGAAATTATAAACACTATTGCGAAGCTGGAAACCTTTGCCGTCAAGGGAGCTGCCTCTTTTGCAGATCTTTTGTACCACATAGAAAACTGGGAAAGTACCATAGTAAAAACAGAAGCCCGTCCTATTTTTGAGAAAAGAACTAAGGAAGAGGCTCCTGAAGAAGCGCAGGACGCGCCAATAGAAAAAAGCACTGTGGAAAAGGTTTTTGATGATGTAAAAACATGGGGTAAAAAGACTCTGTCTTCATTTATATCCGTAAGACCGATAAATACGGAACAGCTTAAAAGCATGAGAATGGCATTGTCTAACAAGAACGGAGATCTGGCGTTAAAAGTATTTGAAACTCTTTCGTCGGAAAAGCAGGATTCGTTAGCGGACTGGAAACAAGAGCTTTTGCAGCGCACGGAGCTGGACAGTACCCTTAGAAACCTGTCCAAAGAGTTTTTAGCCGTCATTGCCGCTGCGGTAAATAAAGATACAAGCGTCCAAAAGGAGACAAAATAATGCTGAGTGTTATACGTTGGATAGTTCAGATTGCAGTTCTTGCAGTCGTGATTTTTTGGCTCACGGAACAGCACGGCTATGTTAATATAGTCTGGAACGATATGGAAGAGTTTCAGATAAGCCTGGCATTTTGCATCATAGCGGTATTTCTTTTTGCCCTTATAGTGCATTTGCTTCTGCGTTTTTTCTCTTTCCTGATACGGGGTCCTATTTTATGGCAGGCAAAACGCAAACTGGACAAGCTGAATCACGGACAGAATCTCCTTTCTCAGGCGTTGGTTGCTCTTTTCTGCGGAGACTGCGCCAAGGCGAAAAGTCTGGCTGCTTCTGCGGGCAAAAATATTGATAATACTATGCTGGCGAACTGGATTCAGGCGACAGCTTGTTCCGCCAATTTTGACAACAAAACTGCAAAAGAGATTTTCGGCAAGCTGGCTCAGGACTCTGAAGCAGCTCCTTTGGGATACCGCGGGCTCATAGAAATTGCCATGCAGAAAAAAAACTTTCCCGAAGTCGACAGAGTAGTTTCCGAATACTATCACGTAAGACCCGGAGCTCCTTGGCTATCGAGAATGAAAATGCTGGGTGCTATCAGACATCATGACTACGAAAGAGCTGCCAAAGAACTCAAGATAGTAGAAAACTCCAAGATCATGAACGAGGAAGAAGCTGCCAGAGTAGGAGCTGCGTTAAGCATAGCTATATCCAGAATAAAGCTTGCGCACGGAGAAGTTGATGCCTCCATAGACGCTGCCCGTCATGCAATACGGCTGAGACCGGACTGGACGCCGGCCGTTATTCAGTTGTGCGAAGTTTTAGTTGCCTCCGAACGTTACAGAGCTGCCAAAAAGATTATAGAGAGATCTTGGAAAGACTGTGCGCACCCTCAGTTATATAAGATAATGCTGAGTCTGGCGGACAGTCCTTTGGAAGGCTTTAAACAGATAGAGAAATTATGCAAAGAAACTCCTCAAGACAACGCAAGCCATATAGCAATAGCAGATGCAGCTATAGCCGCTGATATTTGGGGCGAGGCCAGAAGGAATTTAATTTTGTGCATCAACAGCGGCAAGGCTACGAAAAGCGTTTTCAAGATGCTGTCCAGACTGGAGAGAGAAGAGAGGCATGATGAAAGAGCTGCATTGATATGGCTTACCAAAGCGACTGATGCAGTGCCGGACCCGTCATGGATATGCACAAGCTGCAACCAAGCGCATGAGATGTGGCAGCCTAACTGCAGCGTCTGCAATGAGTTCAACACGATGATATGGCAAAGTGCGGGTATTAGCGACAGACTGAGAACAATGTGAAATGTGAAGTGTGAAATTGGTAATGACAATAGGCTGCTCCCCTCCTGCACTCCACACTCCACACTCCGCACTCCACACTTTACTGTCCGCAGACATGCTCACGGTAGACAAACTCATTTCAGAGCGTATAGAAAGCAAAGCAGAGCTTATATCAAAACTGGCCGGCTATATAATGGCGGCAGGAGGAAAGAGGCTGCGTCCGCTTTTGGCACTGGCCAGTGCCAGACTCTGCGGATATACCGGAACAGGGCATTGCCTTATAGCTGCGGGAATAGAGTTTCTGCACACGGCTACGCTTTTGCATGATGACGTGGTGGACGGAGGAGTTCTGCGCAGAGGCAAGCTCTGTGCGAATGTGGTCTTTGGAAATAAGGCCAGTGTTTTAGTCGGAGATTTTTTATTCAGCAAATCATTTGATTTGCTGATAAAAGGAAACTCCGTAAGAGTGTTGGAAATACTGGCGGAGACAGCATCTGTTATTGCGGAAGGAGAGATTCTGCAATTAGAAGCAAGCAGCAGCATAGAACTGACAAAAGCCCGGTATTTGGAAATAATACAAAGCAAGACTGCCGAATTATTTTCGGCAGCGTGTCAGATTGGAGCTATAATTTCAGAGGCGGGTAAAGAACAAGAAGAGGCATTAAGAGAATATGGGCTTAATTTGGGCATAGCGTTTCAGATTATAGACGATATTCTGGATTATGAGGCGGAAGAGGGCGCATTCGGCAAAAAGACAGGTCATGATTTTATGGAAGGCAAAATAACGCTGCCTGTTATTTTGGCTGTGAAGCAGAGCAGTGATTCTGAAATGACATCGTGGCAAGAGATGTTTTCAAAGGAAGAGCGTTCCGAGGAAGACCTTTCAAATGCGCTGGTTTTATTGAAAAAATATAAAGCCGCAGAGGCTTCTCTGGAGTACGCCAAGCATTACGGAGAGTTGGCGAAACAGGCTTTGAATATTTTCAAAGACAGCCCTATGAAAGAAGCTCTTATCAAAATAGCGGACGATACTGTTTATAGAAATTTTTAGGAAAGTGAAATTATTTTCACTTTCCACTTTTCACTTTTACCACCTCACCGCAGCAGCGCCCCATGTAAAGCCTGCGCCCATAGCGTCCATAAGAACAATCTGACCTCTTTGTATTTCTCCGCTCTTAACAGCATGACAGAGAGCCAGCGGTATTGATGCCGCAGAAGTGTTCGCATGAAAAGAAATTGTTTTTACTACTCTTTCCTCCGGCAGCTTCAGCTTCTTGGCAGCATTATCTATGATTCTCTCATTCGCCTGATGAGGCACCAGCCAGTCTATTTCAGACTCCGCAAGTCCGGTCTTTTCCAGCAATTCATCTATCACGGAAGACATATTCACGATAGCGTGGCGGAACACCTCTTTTCCGTCCATTGCAATAAAGCGTTTTTCGTTAGTCTTCAAGACATCATAATATCTTCCGTCCGAGTGCAGAATAGATCCTAAGATGCCCTGATCTCTGTTGTCATTATGCACGCCTTCTTTGCCCTCAAGAATAACGGCTCCGGCTCCGTCTCCGAACAGAAAGCACGTAGACCTGTCCGTGAAATCCACAATCCTTGACAAGGTTTCTGCGCCGATAACAACAGCCCTTTTAATCTGTCCGGCTTTTATCAGATTATCCGCAACAGTTATAGCGTATATGAATCCGGAACACACGGCATGTACATCAAATGCAAAGCCATGATTCATTCCAAGATTAACCTGTACCTTTACTGCCGTTGCAGGCAAATCAAGGTCCGGCGTTGTAGTCGCAACTATAACCGCATCTATATCTTTTATAGTAAGCCCTGACGCTTGCAACGCTTCGCCTGCGGCTCTGGTTGCCAAATCAGAAGTTTTTTCATTATCACCGGCTATATGCCTTTGCTTAATGCCTGTGCGTCTTTCCACCCACTCGTCAGAACTATCCAGCCCGTGCTTTGCTATCAACGCCGCATTAGTCACGGCATTTTCCGGCAAATACGCTCCGCAGTTTAAAAATGTAGTTCTAATCATTTGGCTCTTCTTCCCCAGCTTCATCATCTTCTATGTCGCTGCCGTACTGAAAAGCTATCTCTTTTGCTATCCGCGCATTATAAGCGTGAGCTACTAAACTGTGCGCTACTCCGATTGCGTTTGCAAAGCCTGCTGCGTCCGCGCCTCCGTGGCTTTTCACGCACACTCCGCGCAGTCCCAAAAACATGGCTCCGTTATAATGTCTCGGATCCACTTTTTTCTTCAAGTCCGCCAGCGCAAAGCTTGCCAAGAAAAATCCGATTTTCGCCAGCAAAGACGAGGCTATTGTACGCTTTATAAAATACGAATACAATCCGGCAGCTCCTTCTATACTCTTAAGAGCAATGTTTCCGCTGAACCCGTCCGTAACGACTACGTCCACAGTGCCGGACGTTATATCATTCCCCTCTATAAATCCGTACAGTCTTCCCGGAATGGGTCTTTCCTTTAATATAGATGCTGCAATTCTGACTTCCTCATGCCCCTTCAGCTCTTCTGTTCCGATATTCAGCAAACCGATAGTAGGCATCTCTTTACCCAGTATGGTCTTACAGAAAATAGCTCCCATTAAGCTGAACTGCACTAGGTTTTCCGAATCGCACTCTATGTTTGCTCCGAGGTCCAGCACTACGGTGCTGCCTTTCTGAGAAGGTATCATAGTTGCTATAGCGGGTCTGTCTATGCCGGGCAGCGTCTTCAGCACGAATTTAGCGAGCACCATCAAAGCTCCGGTATTTCCCGCAGATACTATGCAGTCCGCTTCTCCGGCAGATACTGCATTAATAGCAAGCCTCATGCTGGAATTCCGCCCTTGCCTCAATGCCAGAGAGGGCTTCATATCGGACGTGATAACATCGCTTGTGTGCCTTATGCTGCTGACAGCTTTCAATGAAGAGTGTTTGTCCAGCACAGGAGATATAAGATCTTCATTGCCGAAAAAAATGAATTTAAGATTAGGGTACTTTTTGTGCGCTATAGCTGCGCCGTCTATGACTATGTCCGGAGCGTTATCTCCTCCCATAGCATCAAGAGCCATTACGCATGGAACCTTATAAAAATCGCCCGCTGTTTCATCGTTTATTTTTATCATAGGAGCCTTGTGGGAAGTGTGGAGTTTGGAGTGTGGAGTTTGGAGTTAAGAATATGTACCAACTCCACACTCCACTCTCAACACTCATATTCAGCTTTAAGCGGTTTTCTTAGACGTGATTATTGAAGGTTTACCGTTATAATGACCGCAAGCACTGCACACATGATGAGGCAGCTTTACTTCGCCGCAATTAGGACACTCTATGCTGTTGACAGCACTAAGAGCATGGTGAGAGCGGCGCATATTGCGAGCCGACTTAGAAGTTTTTCGTTTAGGAACTGCCATGATTTCTACCTATATCTTATCTTTCGTAGGTTCTGTTTAACCCGTTTCAAAGATAGGCTAATACAATATTCAGGCCCAAAAGTAAAACAAATTATGCTCTGTCCATATATTTGCATAAATTACAATATCTTAGCCGACTTTTCTGGGATATTGGTCTAGGTGCACAAACAGCTGCTGAGCAGCCAGTTCGCCTATATCAATCCTGCCTTTGTAATAGATGTCAACCTCTTCATCAGCCATAAGAGAACTGCTTTCTATTTCAGATAGTTCGTCCCCGGTGAATTCGCCGTCCTTTACAAATATTACGGAAAACGTAAAGTCCAGCACATTGGTAACCTCTTCAAGCGTGCGGATACATTGCTGACGGACAGAAGCATTTACTCTGCCGTCTACTGCAATAATCTGTTTGTTGAAGTATTCCTTAGGCTCCAGCGAAATCTTTGCAGTAAGGCTGTTTATGCCGATAAGACTGAATCTTTTAGCCAAAGCCTCTCTTTCATGCGGAGAGGCTTCTATTTTTTCCTCGGCACCTTTTGAGTGAATTCTGGATACGGTTATGATTCTGGAAAACTCATTTTGTAAATTTTGTTCAGTCATAGCTTTATAGTCTTTATTTGCTTTTTTTTTGCGATTGGCGTATGCTGTCAACATACATTCTCATGGTACTTGGAAAATACGGCAATGACAACTAATTTCTATACTTCATACATTTCTTCTTTACTGCTTGCAGCTTTGCTTGGAATGACAGCATGTGTTCCTACTGTATCCACCAGCGGCACTTTTGTGCATCAAGATGATCTTGAACAAATCAAACAAGGACAGTCTACCAGAGAAGACGTAGTCATGATACTGGGTTCTCCCGTATTCACAAGCACGGTGGACGACAAGGTTTGGTACTATGTCGGAAGGCAGGCGGAACAGGTTTCTTTTTTTATGCCGACACTGGTAAAACAAGAAGCCATAGAAATAGTTTTTGATGATGCCGGCGTTGTGGCTGATGTGAGAAATATTGATGCGGCAGCAAGAGATGTTGCTCTTGTAGACAAAGAAACGCCTACGCACGGACACTCGAAAACAGTCTTGACAGAGATATTGGGCGTTATGGCAAAGCCTACTCCGAAGATTCCGAACGTTAGATAAATTAGGAATTAGAAATTATGAATTATTTTTTATTTCCTAATTCCTAACTCCTAATCAGCGGCACGGTTGCGTCTTTCTCAAACAAATACAAAAGCATCTTCAACGCTTTGCCTCGTTCGCTTTCCAGCTTAGGGTCTTGAGCCAATATATTTTTAGCGTCAGAATTCGCTATATCCAAAAGGTCTTTGTCTCTTTCCAAATCAGCCAGTCTGAAATACCTAGCTCCGCTTTGCCTTGTGCCCAGTACTTCGCCGGCTCCTCTTAATCTCAAATCTTCTTCTGCGATCAAAAAACCGTCTTCGTTCTCTTTCATCATCTTGAGCCTAGCCTTGCCCATGATGCCGAGAGGAGCCTGATAGATAAGAATACAGTGCGATTTTTTTTCTCCTCTGCCTACGCGTCCTCTAAGCTGATGAAGCTGCGCCAGTCCGAATCTCTCCGCATGCTCTACAACCATAAGAGTAGCATTCGGCACATTAACTCCTACTTCTATTACTGTGGTGGCTACTAAGATTTTGATTTTTCCGGATACAAAATCACTCATTATGGAATCTTTTTCCTCGCTCTTCATCTTGCCGTACACCAGTCCGACCACATCTTTTCCAAAAATATTTTTTAAATAACCGGCTCTGTCTTTCGCAGCGTTAAGATCGAGAGCTTCTGATTCCTCTATCAGCGGACATACCCAGTAAACTTGCGAGCCGTCTTGTATTTTTCTTTTCAGAGCTTCTGCTATTTCTGCGATTCTGGAGGAATTCATTAAAGAGGTTTCTATCTTTTGCCTTCCTTTTGGTTTTTCGGACAGCCTCGACACTGCCATGTCTCCGAACGCAGTCAAAAGCAAAGTTCTCGGTATAGGAGTAGCGGTCATCGACAATATGTTTACGCCTTTTCCTTTGTTGGATAATTGGACTCTTTGCTGTACGCCGAATTTGTGCTGTTCGTCTATGACGGCGAGTCCTAGGTCATCGAAAACTATATCGGATTGAAACAATGCGTGAGTCCCTATGACCATTCGCAGCTTTCCGGTCTTTATATCTTCGATAGTCTCTTGTCTGTTGTTGGATTTGCCTTTGCCTGTGATGAGTCCTATTTCGTATCCGATAGGTTCCAGAAATTTCGACAGAGTCTCAAAATGCTGTTTCGCCAGAATCTCGGTAGGAGCCATAAGAGCAGCCTGAGAGCCGGAATCTGCAACGTGCAGCATAGCGATTAACGCTACTATAGTTTTTCCGGAGCCGACATCTCCTTGCAGGAGTCTGGACATTCTTTTGTCCGATTCCAGCTCTGAAATTATCTCATTGACAGCGGTCTCTTGAGATTCTGTCAGCGAAAACAACAAGGATTTTTTGAGTCTCTCTACAGCGTCTCCGGAAGTTACGAATTTTCTTCCGTTAAGAGTCTTATTGTGCGTGCGGATAATAGCCAGCCCCAGCTGATCCGCCAGCAGCTCATCATACGCCAACCTTCTTCTGTCCTTATCGGTCTCACAGAACTCTGTGGGAGTATGCGCATTCACAAGAGCGTCTTTCCAACTGCTCCAGCCCTTCTGCTTCATAAGATGTTCGTCTATCCATTCAGGCAATTCCGGCACCCGCACCAAAGCCTTTTCTATGCTTTTCCGAACCATTTTTCCGGTCAGCCCGTACGACAACGGATACACCGGTTCGTGCATAGGAATCTCATTCTCTTTATTCTTAGGCACTGCATAATCAGGGTGAAGCATAGTCCACTGCCCGTTATACTTTTCCAAAAGCCCGCTGATTACTATTTCCGCTCCTACAGGATACAGTTCAGGCAGATAATCTCTGCTTGTGCTGAAATACGTGATGTTCATAGTATCAGTCCCGTCAGTGGCGGCAATGACATAAGGTCTGCTTGTTTTGGCAGGCTTGTTGTGCCCCAGAACTTTTACGGAAAGAGTGTGTATCTTGTTTTCCTCTGCGTTTGACAGAGAAACTTTTTTGGAGCGGTCTATGGCATTTACAGGCAGATGAAAAATCAAATCCTTTATCGTCTCTCCGCATAGCTTTTTGTAGAAAGCATATGTCTTAAAGCCGATGCCGTCTAAAGCGGTTAGCTGAGAAAACACTGGATATAAAACTATAGGACGCATTAACTCCTCGATTCAAAATCGATTCTGGGGTCTGTGATGACGTAGGCTAAATCGCCTATGATATTCATGACCAGCCCCAACAGAGTGAAAAAATACAGCGTGCCGAACATAACGGGATAATCTCTGTTAATAGCAGACTCAAACCCCAGCAATCCCATTCCGTCCAGAGAAAATATTACCTCTATGAGCAAAGCTCCTGTAAAGAAAGTCCCGATGAATGCTGCGGGAAAGCCTGCGATGACTATGAGCATAGCATTGCGGAATACGTGTCCGTATAATACTCTGTTTTCGGTTAAGCCCTTTGCTCTGGCAGTGAGGACATACTGTTTGCCGATCTCATCAATGAAAGAGTTTTTTGTAAGCATAGTAAGGCTGGCAAACCCGCTTATTACCATAGCCGCAACAGGCAGCGTTATGTGCCAGAAATAATCCGTTATCTTTCTTATAAGGCTAAGGTCATGCCAGTTGTCGGAAGTGAGTCCTCTTAGCGGAAACCAGTCAAGATATTGTCCGCCTGCAAAAATTACTATGAGCAGAACTGCGAATAGAAATCCCGGAATAGCGTATCCTATTATAATGGCAGCACTAGACCAAATATCGAATGACGAACCGTCTTTGACAGCCTTGCGAATCCCGAGAGGTATTGATATTAAATATACTAACAGCGTAGTCCACAGCCCCAGAGAAACAGACACCGGCATTTTGCTGATTACAAGACTAGCCACAGTCTCGTCTCTGAAATACGATTTCCCGAAATCAAACCTAACATAGTTCCACAGCATAACAACAAACCTCTCGAGGAAAGGTTTGTCAAAGCCGAACTGCACCTCCAGCTCTTTGATGAGATCTGGATCCATGCCCTGCGCTCCCGGATACCGCGACACAGTCTTGGCATCAGAGGTTGATACTCTTTGTTCCATAGGCATGGAAACATCGCTTCCTCCGCTTCCTCCGAAGCGTGCGGTAGCGGAAATATCCGTGCCTTGCAGCTTGGCGACTATCTGCTCGATAGGACCGCCCGGAGCAGCCTGAACTATTATAAAATTAAGCATCATTATGCCTAAGAGAGTAGGTATAATAAGCAAAAGCCTGCGGATAAAATATGAAGACATGATGAGAAAGTTAAAAGTGAAAAGTTGAAAGTAGAAATATTTATACAGCCATTTTCAGAGAAATACTACTTATAAATATTCCTATTTTAACTTTCCACTTTCCACTTTTCCATTACGCTCTGTTGCGAGCCAGATCAGAGAGCTGTTTTTGCAAAGCAGCTATTTTATTCTGAATATCAGTGCCCGAAACTTGATTTTGAACTACGGTTTTTTTTGTTTCCGGCGTTGGAATTTCTTGAAGTTTTTTTTTGAGCTGTGAAGCAGCGGTAACGTCTGAATCATCAGAAGCTGTTTCTTCTGCCTTTATAACCGGTTCGGAGTCTGTTTTAGCAACAGGCTTGTTATATATATCCGCATGGAGGCTCTTGTGGTCTATCTCTTCCTTGTGTCCCGATGCAGTGGAAAGCCCCTTGGGAGGCTTAGGAGCAGAAGGCTGCTGAACAGCAACGGAGTGCGGCTTAGCAACAGAAACAGCACCGGACGCTTTGGAAGACCCGTCGGCAGTTGATTTTCCGGAGACGGAAGAACTGGCTGGCTTTTGAGAACTAGCAACATACATCATCATGTTGAAAGGAGAGAAAGCGTTACCGTCTTTAGATTGAGCTACCGGATCAAACATTTTCATAGCACTTTCGAAAATAGCCATGTTCTGTTTGCTCATCTGTTCGAAGATGGAATTAAACGGCATGACCGAGTCAAAAGAGCGCATATAATCGCGGATTTGCTCTTGATTTTTAATGAGGAGCTGAAGGCTTTGTTCCAGATACTTAGGTACGATCCACTGCATACTATCTCCATAAAAACTTATAAGGTGGCGAAGGAAACTGCTTGGGAGCAGGTTCTGACCGGGTTTGCTCTCTTCTTCGACCATTATCTGAGCCAAGACAGAGCGGGTAATATCTTCATTGGACTTAGCGTCATAAACATTGAACTCGGTGCCGTCTTTAATCATCTCGGATAGGGAGCTCAAAGTAACGTAACTGCTTGTAGCAGTGTTGTACAGGCGGCGGTTGGCATATTTTTTTATGACGACAGAAGAACGAGAGTTCATGTTTACAAAGGCTCCGATAACGATTTTAAAGACAGGCCTATGGTTAACACTTTATTAACAAGATTTCAAGCATTTTTTTCGGCAGTGTCAAACCACAAGTTAAAATGAGACACTTTCGCCAAAAGTTAAAATGAGACTCTGAGGTTATGAGTTCAGCGTAATATAGCTGAGATGTTCGTTTTTATAGTAAATATCCGTATGACCGTTTATAGAGTATCGTACCATTACAGCAGATTTAGCGGGACAATAGTTTTTCCGTGTAATCTGCAAGGTTCTTCCTCTGAACTTTATAGTCCAGTCGTTGTTAACTTTTCTTGTTTCTTCCAAATAACAAATGTCATCCAGTTTTGTGTGTTGAGGCAATTTGCTATGAACATCTTCAAAACTCGCAGATTGTTTTGCAAACCTGCTGTTGTGATAATGCAGATAATGTCTTTGCAAATATTGGTTTGCCGCTTCTATTGTTGTTATGTTGTGCAGCCTCATCTTGGGAACAAGCCTGTCTTGATGCGTCTGATTTGAGCGTTCAACCCGTCCTTTTGCTTGCGCTGAGAAAGCCGGAATAATCTGTATTCTCAATCTTTTACACATTTGTCCGAAGAAGCCCGAGCTTTCTGATAGTTCGCTGGAAATATAGGCATTTCTTCTGTCACAATAAATGCTTTGCGGAATGCCGTATTTTTGTATCCATTGCCAAAGAACTATACAGGCAGTATACGATGTTTCTTCATGATCAAACAGACACAAATTGTGTGAAGTCGCATCATCAATCAAGTTTAACAAACAGGCTTTTGGTTTATCCACCCCGAACCAATGATGAAAACTGCCGTCAATCTGCAGCATCTTGCCAAAGCATTCTTTGCGATCCCTGCGCTGGCGATATGGCTTGCGCTTGCGTGTTTTATGTGCCAATCCTGCTTGTTTCATCCATATGCGCAGCGTTTCCGGATGAACTTGTATGCCTTCTTCTTCAAGCAAGTGTTCGCTGGCAAGCGTAGGTCCAAAATCATAATATTTGCTGCGTATTAACCCGAGCACTTGCTCTTTCACAGACGAATTGCCTTGATTGTTTGACAGACGGTTACATAGTCCGTGTTTAATGCTTTGTAAGCCGTGTTCTCGGTATTGTTTTAACAGCTTAAAAGTTTGGCTTTTGCTCAGGTTAAGCACGGACATTGCAAAAAAACAGAAATTGTGCCTGAAGCAAGCCTTTCTATTGTTGTCAACCGTGTATATAAGTCTTTTTTATTCATATTCGTCACCTTTTTAGGTGACAGTTTAGTTGCTTGCTTCTCTCTTATTAACCCTCCAGTCTCATTTTAACTTTTGGCGAAAGTGTCTCATTTTAACTTGTGGTTTGACAGTGTTTTTTTCGGCAGAGAAAAACAGAGCCTATATCAAAAAGATAAAAAGTAGAATTGGAGGCTGCTTTGGGCGGAATAGTTCTACAAATCAGCTTTCTCTAACAGTTTGCTCAATTTAATATCAAGCTGCGAGGCTACCTTCATCAGGTTTATAATAGTGATGTTATGCTCGCCTCTCTCAATGCCGCCCATGTAAGAGCGGTCAATACCGGCTTCATAGGCCAACGCTTCCTGCGAGATTTTTCTGTCCGCACGAATTTTGCGGATAGTCTTTCCTATTCTTATCAGCGCAGGATTGCCCGCATGTTTTGCAGAAGGTTTCGCCATCTGCAAATTATTGCTTATTGACTTATATAACACCACGGGATATAATACCCGAATATGCAAAATTTAGTCATAAGCATTTATTAAATTTAGGGAGTCAAAAATGACACGGTATTTTGGTAAATTCCTTACTGCGGCAGTCTTTGTTACCGGATTGTTTTTTGCTCCGAATGCCTTTGCGGCAAGCACAAATATTGCTGTTCCCTTCGACTGGCAAGCGGCTTGGGGAAGACTGCCGGACGAAAAAATTCCTGCTGAAATGCATACGATTAAAGAAGGGGCTAATAATTCTGTTACATGTACGGGAAATCTAAACCACAATGATATTTTAATGTATGCTGTTGATTATAAAGGAGAAGGCAGATCAGCTTATGTTGGCGATATATCACGATACTACCTGCCGTATCGTAACAGTGCAGTTTGTCCGGAAAAGCTTTGTATAACAGAAAATGACAAGGATTTCTGCGGACTTTGGCTGCTTAGTCCGCTTGCTGCATTGTATTATACAGGCGACACGGAGCATAACTGTGATGATCATGCTCCTGTTGAAGGAGGCTGTTATATATACGCTATGGAAGAAAAGATAAAAGAGTTTCTATCTCAAGGAGGTGAGGGAGTGCCTTGCTCTGTAGATGAATGTCCTTGGAGATATTTGCAGGTCTTCAGTAGTGATTTGCGGTTATTTGACCGTAAACATAATATAGAGAACGAAAATATATTTGTTTCCGATTGGCGTTTTGTGACAGTGGAAGATTATATAAAAGAAACCGCAGGCGATATAATATTCGAGCCCTATGCAAAACAGTTTTATGAAGAACTTAAACGTAAAGAAGTAGATGCTATAATAAACGATACCTGTGTTTCGGAAGCTTTTGAGGCTATGAAAGCTAAGGAAAAGGCTAGGGAATCAAACGAGAGGATTAACTTGTCTGGTGCTCTTTGTGAAAAAATGCCGCCGATGATGCCAGGCTATAAGAGACCTTCTAAACAAATGCACAGCAGCAGACCCGTACTCCGTATTGAAACCGTGCTTCAGGAGTGTTCTCCTGAAGAACGTTTGATTTGGGACGGTTTTTATGGAAGACAAACCTGTATAAAATACTATCAGTACGGCGAAGTTGACGATGATTATGTCTTTGTGGATTTATTTTTGCCGGACGCTTTTCCTGTTGTTGGAAGTACCGGAGCAGCTCGTATGACGTATTGGCGTTTTCCTTGGGTTCCTCAAGAGGGGATAACTTTTGTTGATGAGCCTACCGCTGATTGTACTAATCCAAAGAATGAGGATATATGCCCGTGGAGAGGTACGAATAATACCCAGCATACACAAGTGTCTTATCCGGCAGACGGAAGATTTTTAGAAGATCTCAGCAGCACCGTTAAGAAAGGTGCGCCTGTTTATCCGGGTGATTTTTATGATGTGTCCGGGGCTATGGCGTTTGAATTTACGGCTGAGGACGGAACCTTTTATTGCAAGGATGTATATAACACCACTAATGCTGACAACTGTGATTTATCTGCTCTGGACGACAAGATTAAGGAGTTTATAAGCGGCGGCGGCAGCACGGGTACCGGAGGCTGCAAGACATTTTTAGTACCTGCAAGAACAAATAAAGAGTTAATATCCTTTATAGATGCTGCTCAAAGCGGCAATTTGTCTGGTATGTCGACAATAGTCTCCAGTCCGACTGCGGATATCTGGTATAAGAATATGAACGTGAAAGAGAGAACGGATTCTTGTGAAAGAAAAATTGTTGGTCCGGAAGATACTGAAATACAAGGATATTGGGACGGCACTATTAAATGTCCTAAGTTAGCCTGTCAATCGTCAATAACAATAACAGCCACTCGTCAGTGTATGCGGTCTACAGGTGTTTTTGAAGATTGTGAAACGTGTGTAAAGGATAATCCGGACATGTATATACCGGAGCCAATAAACCCTGAAGGAAATATACATAAAGACGATAAAGGAAAGTGCGTTTTTCAGCGGACATGTACTAATCCTACTCCGTGTGTAAGCACATGTGATCGTTTTAGGTGGGAGGAAATCGCTAACAATCTTGCTGCATACGGGATTAGACTAGGACAGAGTTATATAGGTACTTCTGAAGACGGGTACTACTCGACCCACCAGGAAGCCCAGCAAGGGAGAGGTAGTAGCAGTGCCTATATGTTTTTCAAGAGGAGCGACCTGAATAGAGTACGTAAAGAGGTTAAAGAGAAAGGTATCCTTGGCACTATTATTTCTGAGAAAGACTTGGACTGTTTGAGTACTCCTGTTATCCATGTCTGCCTGCCTTCAAAAGCTCAGATTGCAATGGCGGACGGTTCCGTTAAAGCTATCGTTGATGTAAGGGACAGAGACATGGTGATGGGCTTTAACTTATCAGAACCAAAAGCTGCCCTCAAACCGGCTAAAGTTAAAAAAATGACTATAACCGGAGACATGGAGTATATGAGAATCAACAATCTGGAGATTACTTCTGCTCACCCTGTTTTATTATCAGACGGTAAGCTTGTCCGAGCCGGTGAGATAAAGGTTGGAGATAAACTCGTGAAAGCTGACGGTAAGATAGAAGAAGTAAAAACTATCGAGCCGAAAGCAGGCAAGAGTACGGTTTATAACCTTTTCTTAGAAGGCGGAGACGGCTTTGTTGCTGACGGTATACGGGTTATTGGTAGGTAAATATTTCACACCTTCAAAACAGGAATATTCATAACACTCTGCGCCAGAAGCTCTGCTATTTTTTTTCTCTGAGCAGCCTGAGTCAGAATCTGTTCGTCTTTTATGTTGGACAGAAAGCCGGTTTCTATGAGAATAGAGGGTATCTCGGGTGCTCTGAGAACTGCGAAATTAGCGGACTTAGCAGGGGAATCAAACAGATCCCATTTTTTGTTCAGGGATTGTATAATAGACATCTTAGCCTGCTTTGCTGTGTTTCTGGTGTGCTTCGCAGTCATATCCATCAGTATAGACGATACATTTTTGTTTTCTAATTGAAGACCCAGAATATTTTCAATAACATCAGCCCTGTTTTCCGTCTCTGCCAGTTTTTTGGCGAAGTCGTCAGATGCCTCTTCGGAAAGGGTATATATAGACAGCCCGCTTGCCTTCTTATTGGGCGCGGAGTCTGCATGTATAGAGATGAACAAATCGGCATTATAGCTCCTTGCGATTTGGACTCGGTCTTTGAGCGACAGGTACGTATCGTTATCGCGAGTCAGCTTGACAACAAAAGAGTCCTGTTTTTCCAATATAGAGGCTATTTTTTTGGAAATATCCAGAGTTACGATTTTTTCATGAGTGCCTTTTACTCCGATAGCTCCGGGATCTTTGCCGCCGTGTCCTGCGTCTATGACGATGTACTTTGGAGGTATGGGCTTTCTTACCGGAAACGGCACGCTTTTAGGCACAGGAGGCTTTACTTTAGCCGTTACCGCCGTACTGGCAAAAGCCTTAAAGCTGAAAGCGGAGGCTGCAAGCGCAAAACAGACTGCGCAGGCGGAAGTCTTGACAAACTGCCGCCTTGATAAGTTGTTTTGCAGATTTTTTCCCGAATTCTTAGACATAACACATTATAGTATATAAATTTTACTAAATAAATATTATTTTTTTAATATTCCCAATTTCACACTCCACACTCCACATTTCACATTATCTTAACTATTAAGTCGTATTCCTAAAAGTGTATGCCTTAACTGTAAGATAGCGTTGGAAAATGTTCGAAATTTTTGATGAAGCTGTAGCCTCTTTGATGACTGGTTTGCATCAGCCCGTCGAATCTTTTATTCAGCTCGAAACCGCAGATGACGAAACTACTTTGGTGGCAGCGGACGGCTCTCTCATAACTTTCGTTAAAAACCACGGCTCCAGAGTCATTGTCGGCGAGACAGAGTACAACTGGATTGTAGATCAGGCTACTATTAAGCTGGGAGCTAGGTTCGACCGCCCGGGCTACGCTATGCAGTTCTATTTTGCCAGAGATCCCTCTTTGATAGGTCAGGATCTCGAAGGAGTCATGAACAGCAACCGCAGTGCTATGAAAGCGGAAGATTTGGAGCTTGGCGATCTTATCGAAGAAAGAGCTACGAACCTGTCCAGATATATGGCGCACGAGGATATGTATCTTGTGCTGTGGACAAGGCCCTCTGTTCTTACGAAAACAGAACTTGCGGAAGCTAAGAAGGATTTAGGCAAGAAAAAATGGATTAGAGCTCCGGATTCACAGTTTCCGCTAAGAGCTCTGCCTGTATTGAGAACCAGACACAAGAGTTTCGTGGCTTCCGTTACAAGCGCAATGGAAGAGCTAAGTATGAAGGTCTCTGTCATAGATGTTCATGAGGCTTTGGCAGCGGTACGTGCCAGTCTGTCTCCTCATTTGGGGCATAAGGACTGGAGGGCTAATTTGCCCGGGGATCCTATTCTGCCGCGGGCTCCTCAGCACGGAGAGAGAGACGCTTCCGATATTCTGTGGCCTCCTATAAGAAGGCAGCTTTGCGTTGAAGACGCCGGTATTGTGGCAAGCAACATAGTGCGCATCGGACCTTTATTCTGGAGCGGGCTTGATATGACTCTGGCTCCTTCCGAGCCTGCGCCGTTTACTCAGCTGCTGGACAGGCTCATAGACAGCGATATGCCGTTCAGAATATCGTTTCTGGTAGAGAGCGGCGGAATATACGGGATGGCATTCAAGGCGTTTGTAGCCGGAGTTTTAGGGTTTACCAATGCCGTTAATAAAGACATACGCAACACGATATTGGAACTGAACAAAGTTGCGCGCGCAGAGCCGGTTGTGAAGCTCCGGATATCTATGGCGACTTATGCTCCTTCCAGCAACAGAAAGCTCATTGAGACAAGAATAGCTTCTATGACTCAGACGCTGGAAGCTTGGGGATATTGTCAGGCTTCTTCTGCTGCTGGCGATCCATTGGATATGCTGATGTCTTCCGCGCTGGGCATTGCGTGCGCTTCTACTGCTCCTGCGGTAGTTGCTCCTTTCCACGAGGTTGTGAAGCTCTTTCCTTGGCAGAGAGGCTCCTCTCCGTACACGGAAGGCTCTGTGATGTTCAGGACTGTAGACGGAAGAGCTTGGCCTTATCAGTCGGGAACTTCTCTTACTTCTTTGTGGTTTGATTTGATATTTGCACAGCCCGGTGCCGGTAAGTCCGTGCTGATGAACGCTCTGAATTTAGGAACGGTTCTTTCTGCCGGAGCGTCCAGTCTTCCTTATGTCGCCATATTGGATATAGGACCCTCGTCTTCCGGGCTGATTTCTCTGATTCGCGATGCGTTGCCTCCGGAAAGAAGATACGAGGCTGTTCATATTAAACTGCGCATGACGCCGGAGTATGCAGTCAATCCTTTTGACACTCAGCTGGGGTGCAGGTTCCCGCTGCCTGAAGAAAGGTCTTATCTCACGGATTTGCTTACGCTGCTTTGTACGCCTGCGGGTCAGATAGAAGCATATGACGGCATGACGCAGTTGGTTGGGCTTTGCATAGACGAGATGTACCGCTGGCGCGATGACGGAGGAGCGAATTCCGAGCCGAGACCGTATCTGCAAAGAGTAGAGGCGGAGGTAGATGAGACTCTAAAAAAGTACAATATTAATCTGCAGGAAGATCCTCTGTGGTGGGAAGTTGTAGATGCGTTGTTTGAAAAAGGAGCGTATCACGAGGCTATGCTGGCGCAGAGACATGCCGTGCCTACACTGTCCGATGCAGTCACTGCCGCAAGGAGACCTCAGATACGCGCGCTCTTGGAAGAAACTCAGATAGGAGCCTCTTCCGAAGGAATCATACATGCGTTCGAGCGTATGATTGCTACGTCAGTCAGAGAGTTTCCCATACTGGCGTCTATTACTAAGTTTGACGTAGGAGCTGCCAGAGTAGTGGCTATGGACTTGCAAGACGTGTCGCCGCAAGGAGATGTTAATGCGGACAGACAGACTGCTACGATGTACATGCTGGCAAGACACGTTGTGGCGAGGCTGTGGTGGCTTGGAACCGATATGTTAAGATCCGTGCCGGAAAAGTACAGGAACTATCATGAGTCTAGGATTAGAGACATAAGGGAAACTCCCAAAAGAATATGCTATGACGAATTTCACCGCACCAGCAGAAGCCCTTCCGTGAGAGCGCAGGTCATCAGAGACGTAAGAGAAGGAAGAAAATGGGGTGTTCAGATAGTTTTGGCATCTCAGTTATTAGACGACTTTTCTAAGGATATGGTGGATTTGGCTACGGGCGTATGGATTTGCGGAACCGCAGTTTCCGACAGAGCCATAGAAGAAACCGGAAAGATTTTCGGACTGTCCGATACTGCCAAGTGGGTCATGAGATATAAGCTGACAGGACCGAGATCGTCAGGAGCTCCCGTGCTTTTGCTGCTGTCTACTAACGAAGGGCGGTACGAGCAGCATCTGGTGAACACGCTGGGACCTATTGAATTATGGGCATTGTCTACGTCCGTAGAGGACGTGCTTTTAAGAACGCATCTTTACGAAGAGCTGGGAGCGGTTATTGCCAGAAGAACATTGGCGAAGTATTTTCCGGGAGGTTCCGCAAGACAGGAAGTGCGGCGCAGAGTCGCTGCGTATACGGACAGAGGAAACATTAATGAAGCGTCAACCAGCTCTGTTATCGCAGAAATGGCAAAAGAGCTGGTAGAGTACGCTCACGAGGATCCGGCTACTATTATGAGGCAATAAGGTATTCCTCTTCACTGGCGAAGACTAAGTAGTGGTTTGGTTACTGTCTACCCATCTTGTCATTCCCGCGAAGGCGGGCGAAGTCTTGCCGTAGCTTTCTTGTCCGCCGTAGCTTTAGCGAAGGTGGAAGCGTAGGCAGAAATAGGGCAATTAAAGTTTTTCTTTTAAATATGGTTAATTCTCAATCAAAAGGTTGACAGTTTAAGGAAATATGTATAGTGTCTCGCCGATGAGTTTTTAAGTTAAGGAATAAAGTTATGAAGATTGCTAATTCTCTCAAGACATTAAAGAAACGCCATGCCGGCTGTAAACTGGTACGCCGCAAAGGACGTGTTTACGTCATTAATAAAACAAATCCTCGCTTTAAATCAAGGCAGGGGTAGATACTACCTCACCGCAGAAGCATCTAAGCCGGTCTCTCCTGCTATTGCTTCTTCTATGGAAGCTCTGTCCAGCGCATCGCTTAGTCCCTTTTTCACGTACCGCGCACATGCTTGGTCTAAAGACAAAATAGACTTATCCGGATTAGTTCTATTCCTTATATAGCGTTCGGCCAGTTTTACTATGTAGGCGCACGCCTCGTCCGAGATTGCTATGCGGTAGTGCTGTTCAAAGTTAGCCTTCATATTCAACAAAATATGATACGTAGTTTCAGGATCCGGCATATCTAGTACTATTCTTTGAAAGCGGCGGTCTATGGCAGGCTCTACTGTGACGTAGTCTTGATACTCTTCTCTGGTAGTGGCTCCTATAACGTATATCAAGCCTTCGGTCAGATACGGTTTAAGCAAGTCTGCGATACCGGAATAACTGGAGGCTTTGAAAGAAATCATAAGCTGGTGAATTTCGTCTATGCAGAAGATAATAGGCGGGCGGTCTCTGAGAGCATTGCGCTCGGAAACTCCTTTTACAATAGGGATAAGTCTTCCTTCGAGATCAGCTCTGGACTGAGAGCCTGCGCCGATCATAGACATTTCCAGCTCTATGATTGTAGCGCCTTTAAGGAGATCCGGCACTTTGTCTTGATTAATCAACTGAGCCAGCCCAATGAAAAGAGCAGTCTTACCAACACCGGCATTACCGAGAAGCATAACGTTCTTTCTGAGTCTTTGCAGCAGAATGAGAGTCATGTGGTCGAGTTCTGCATCTCTTCCGGATATAGGGTCAAAACGCCCTTGTCTGTCCAGATCCGTAATATCGCGGGTATATCTTGATATAAGAGATTGCAGCTCTTCATCGGATACAGAGAATTGATTTCTTTCAAGTATGTTTTTTGTTGTCATGGTGTATCCTTAATTCCAAATTTCACATTTTTATACCGTCTCATTTTTAAGCGGTCTGGACAAAAGAGAGTTGATGCAGTCGTCTATGCTGACCTCATGGCGCAGAATCATGTCTACGGCGTTGACAACAGGCATTTCTATGCCGTGCCGCCGCGCCAGTCCAAGTGCAGACTTAGAAGTCGCAATGCCTTCCGTAACATGATTGCCGCTTGCCAGTATTTCTTTCAGAGACTTTCCGGAGCCTAAAGCAAATCCTAAAGACATGTTTCTCGACTGAGTAGAGGAACAAGTCAGCACAATATCGCCTATGCCGGAAAGTCCCATAAGAGTTTCAACTCTGGCACCCAGCGCATTGCCTAATCTGTTGATTTCAGCAAGACCTCTGGTTATCAGAGCTGCTCTGGCATTTTCGCCGAAACGCCTTCCTGCAACAATGCCGCAGGCTATTGCCAGAACGTTTTTAACAGCACCTCCTATTTGTGCGCCTATTATGTCGTCCGTAGTGTAAATACGGAAGGTAGGCGAGGATATTATAGAGGCGATAGTCTCGGCATCGTGTTCTGATGCGAGAGTAAGAGCCGAAGGAGCTGCTCTTGCAACTTCGGAGGCAAAGCTGGGACCTGACAGAATATATATAGGGTTTTCGGGCAGTATTTCCGCGGCAACTTCGCTCATGAGTTTGTTGGTGGTTAGTTCGATTCCTTTGGAAGCAATAATGACAGGAGCATTAGGTCTTATGTAAGGAGCAAGTTCTTGGCATATGTTTCTTACGTGCTGGGCAGGGACAACGAGAAAAATAATCTTTGCTGCGGACAGAGGCTCGAAAGAAGACACTGCATGTACGGTATCCGGTATGCGGACATTTGGCAGGAACGCTTTGTTTTCACGCAAAGAATGGATGTTTTCCGCAGTTTCCTGTTCATAAGCCCAAAGAACAGTGCTGCCGTGTCCTGTATTGTGCATTGCAATGGAAAGAGCAGTGCCCCAAGCACCTGCGCCTACAATTCCGAACATGTATTTATAGTCTGAACCCATAAAATGTCTCCTTAAAGCCAGAGTAGTAGATTCTTCATACACTCACAAGAATTTTATCACCGTTTTGCACAGGTTAATGGATTAGAGATAGAAAAAAGAAAAAAGATTTGCTATTTGTTAAGGAGCAGCCGATTCGGGCTCTTTTTGTTTTGCAGAAAATCAATTTAATCATGGGTTTTTATTATGGAATTAGTCGTATCAAGAGATGAGCTTCTCAAAGGTCTGGGTCATATTCAAGGTATCGTGGAAAAAAGAAACACAATACCTATGCTCGCAAATGTTCTGTTAAGGACTGAGAGCGCAGGGCTGTTTATGATTGCCACGGACTTGGAAATAGAAGCAAAAGAAAAAATAGTCGCTGCTATTACTAAAGAAGGAGCCGTAACGGTTCCTGCCCACACTCTTTACGAGATAGTCAGAAAACTGCCGTCCGGAGCAGATATTCACATGATTAAAGAAAAAGACGAGCGTTTGGCTGTCTCTTCCGGAAAATCCAAGTTCAAGCTGGGCTGTCTGCCTGTAGAAGAGTTTCCTGTCATGCAGGGCGAGGATTTGTCCCGCACTTTGAAAATACCTGCGGCGGATTTCAAATTGCTGCTGGACAGGACTAAGTTCGCTATGTCTACGGAAGAGACAAGGTACTATCTGAACGGAATATATCTGCACGCTGTAAAGGTTCAAAAGACTGAGCTTTTGCGCGCAGTCGCAACAGACGGGCATAGACTCGCTAAAATAGAAATTCCGGCCCCTAAAGGAGCGTCCGGAATGGCGGGAATTATTCTGCCACGAAAGACTGTGGGTGAAGTCCGCAAGATGCTGGAAGAGTGGTCTGACGACATAGAAATAGCAGCGTCCGAGAATAAGATTCGTTTTTCTTTCGGGGATATAGTGATAACGTCTAAACTCGTTGACGGAACTTTCCCGGATTATGAAAGAGTGATACCTTCCAATAACGACAAGGATTTGGAAGTAGACACTAAGGACTTTGCGGCTGCCGTAGACAGAGTCGCAACTATCGTATCTGAAAAGTCCAGAGCCATAAAGATTTCGGTATCGGCCGGGAAAGCGGTTTTATCCGCAAGCTCTCAGGAGGCCGGAAGCGCAGTGGAAGAGCTTGATGTAAAGTATGAACATGAGGCTATGGAAGTAGGCTTCAACTCTAGGTACATTCTGGATATTCTGCAGCAGATACAAGGCGAGAAAACGAAATTCGTTCTGGCGAATGCGTCTGCTCCCGCTATCATAATGGATAGCAATGACACGGCGGCAGTGTACGTGCTGATGCCGATGAGAGTGTAGTTTATATAAAAGGAAATTAAATATGACCAAGACGGGTTCACACAAGTATCTTTTCACATCCGAGTCTGTGGGCGAGGGGCATCCGGATAAATTATGCGACAGTATTTCCGACAGAATAGTAGACCTGTTTTTGGGTGCGGATCCTCACAGCAGAGTTGCAGTCGAGACTATGGCGACTACTAATAAAGTGGTTTTGGCAGGCGAGATACGGGGACCTTCCGATGTTACTCCTAAGCGCATGGAAGAAGTCGCAAGGCAGGCTATAAAGGACATAGGGTATGCTCAGAAAGGATTTCACTGGCAGTTTGCTGATGTTGATATACATGTTCATGCTCAGTCTACGGATATTGCTATGGGTGTTGATGCCTCTGAAGGCAAGGACGAGGGCGCAGGAGATCAGGGCATAATGTTCGGCTATGCATGTTCGGAAACGCCTACGTTTATGCCTGCTCCCATATACTATGCGCACAGAATACTAAGGCTGATTTCCGAAGACAGACACGCAGGGAAATTGCCGCTTCTGGGACCTGATTCCAAGAGTCAGGTGACTTTGGAATACGTGGACGGAAAGCCGGTAAGAGCAACTAGTATTGTTGTTTCTACTCAGCATGACGAGAGCATAGATCAGCAAAAGGTAAAAGAGCTGGTTTATCCTTATGTGGAAAAAGCCTTGCCAAAGGGCTGGATACCTAAGGACGACAAGCATTTTTATGTGAATCCTACCGGGCGTTTTGTAATAGGAGGTCCGGACGGAGATGCCGGATTGACCGGAAGAAAGATAATAGTCGATACCTATGGTGGAGCTGCGCCTCATGGCGGCGGAGCGTTTTCCGGAAAGGATCCTACTAAGGTAGACCGGTCGGCTGCGTATATGGCGAGGTATCTGGCGAAAAACATAGTGGCTGCCGGCATAGCGGACAGATGTACTATACAGCTTGCTTATGCTATCGGAGTCTCGGAGCCGTTGTCTGTGTATGTGAATACGCACGGCACGTGCAAAGTTGATGACAGCACGCTGCATGATGTTATAAGAGAAGTCGTAAAGCTGTCCCCCAGAGGTATACGCGAGCACCTGCAATTGAACCGTCCCATATACGCCAAAACAGCAGCATTCGGACACTTCGGCAGAGAGCCGGAAGATGACGGACATTTCTCATGGGAAAAGCTGGACTTGGTGGATACGCTGAAAAGGCATTACGGAATGTGAAAATATTCCCCTTCCCTTTGAAAGGGGAGGGGAATAATCACTTCACTTATTTAACCTTTCGGTGAATGCTGTGCATTTCTCTTTATATAATCTGTACTCTTTTTGGGTTGATAATTTTGAAAACAAGCTTCGTCAATAATATCTTGAATAAGTTTATACCTTTCTTTGACATCGTTCGGGAGATTATCAATTTGTCCTTTATAGAGTGCCCAATCTCTTGTTCCGCCTTGTCCGATATTGCCTGCCTGATACGACTTCAATGAGATAAAGTCAATTGTGTCGTCTTCATAATCAATCTCGTAGCTGGCGCCGGAATATACTGTTACTAATTTATTTTCCGGGTCGGCAATAGGATTATCTATAAAGTTTTCCGGATACATTAATTTGAGCCGGTCAAAGCGTTCACCGGCTTGTTTATACTCTTCAGAGGATACTCCATCGGGAGGAGAGGCTTTGCCGAGTTCTTGGTCTTCGTTATAGATACACCTGACAGTCCCGCCTTCCGCCATTATTTGTTCTAAGAGTACTGAACGTTCATTATTTTTGAGATCGTATTTGTAGCTGAGAGGGTTGCACGGACCGCCGGTATGCACTACTGCAACAACGTCCTTTATTACTCCCGCCTTAAGAAGATAAACAATAGCCCTTTCAATTTCTGTCTGTTTGGGTACAAATTCGTCATAAGCCGCTTGTTCCTGTTCTGGCGGCACATTACGGCTTGAAATAGTTTTAGCAGGTGCCAGTATGGCAAAACATTCGTTTACTTTATCATTATCATAATCCGTTGTCATAATTTTGTCCTTAATAATTTTAATATTTAAAAATAATTACCAATATGGTAGTACTATAAGGATACGGAGTCGTAAAGTAAATAGTTGCATTATTATGGTTAAATAACATAAGGTTATATATAATGATTGAAGGCATTGCGTATATTATACTAAGCGTTAGCATTGTATTTTTCTCGTTCAAAAGACTGCTAAGATATTTGCACGTATACCAGCAGGACGAATATAAATCCCTAAGGTTTGCAAAATGGATTTTCGGGACAAACTCTTTTGACAAAAAAACGTCTATTTTTATTTTAGCAGTGGATATTACAGTATTGGCGGCAAATTTTTATGAAAATATAATACCGTTGTGGATAGCAGGGCTGATTTGCGCAGGCATATTAATATATATGGGCAGAAAAGAAGTTGATCCCAGAATAAACGCTAAGAAAAAATTAGTCATGACGCACCGCGCATCTCGAGTGTTCGGCATAGCTTTTTTGATAGCATGTGCTATGGGCGTTGGAGCAGCATCGCTTCAGATACCGATATATTTAGTGGTCGCAGTGCAATTAATACCCGCAACTCTTATGCTGGCGAACATGCTGCTTATGCCGTACGAGAATTATGTGCAGAAGAGAATAATCAAAGAAGCTAAAGAAAATCTGAGACTCATTGTACCCGCTACCATAGGCATAACAGGGTCGTTTGGAAAAACATCTGTAAAGCACATGCTGGGGCATATTCTGAAGATTAACTCAAGCGTGGCGTTTACTCCGGGAACTGTGAACACTCTTATGGGAGTGTCCCGGATAATCAGAGAGGATTTGCTGCCGAACACTAAGTATTTCATAGTAGAAATGGGCGCATACAACAGAGGCTCCATAGAAAAAATGTGCAATCTGGCAGCTCCGAAAATGGGAATCATAACTGCGCTGGGCGAGGCACATCTTGAAAGATTCAAATCGCTCGATAATATTGCGAAAGCTAAGTTTGAATTGGCGGAAGCTGTGATTGCTAACGGAGACGGCAAGATAGTTGTCGGAGAAAACGTTCTGGAGCGTGAATACGCTAAAGAGTTTATCAGCAAACACAGAGACAGATTTATTATCTGCGGTTTTAAAGAGAGCTGCGATTTGCGGATTCTAAGCGTCAATCAGTCAATAAACGGAGTGACTACGGAAATCGAATACATGGGGCAGGCGTACGGTTTAAGCTCTCCGTTATACGGAAAAGCGCACGGGATAAATATGGCGACTGCGTTTGCCGCTGCAATACAGTGCGGCATAGAGCCGGAAAAAATAGTTCTTGCGCTGCATACTCTTCCGTCTATACAGCACAGGCTTGCAGTCATACCTAATGCAGACGGCACTACGTACATAGATGATGCGTATAACTCTAATCAAAAAGGATTTGAAAATGCTATGGAATTGCTGGATATGTTGGGCAGGGAAAAGAAAGGCAGGCGCATACTAATCTCGCCCGGCATCATAGAGCTTGGCGAGAAAAGCTATGAGGTGCATAGAGAGCTGGGACTCAAGGCTGCAAAATGCGCGGACGTTCTGATTGTCATAAGAGCGGACAGGCTTAAAGGACTGGGAGACGGATTTAAGGAGGGAGGAGCCATAGAAAACGGAAAGACTCTTTTGGCAATGGACAACTTCGCAGAGGCAGTACAGTGGCTGAGATCTAATCTTAGGGCTCCGGACGTATACTTAGTGGAGAATGATTTGATAGATTTAACAGAGAGTAAGGGGCTGGAGTTGTAATTTGCAAAGCATAAAAGAAAACGGCGAGTATAGCGGACTAAGAAATTATAGTGAAAAGACGTAGTAAAGAAAACAACCAAAAGGAATAAAAGAAAATGGCAGGACATTCTCATGCTAAAAACGTTATGCATCAGAAGAGCAAGTCGGAAGCGAAAAGGTCTAAGATATTTGCGAAGCTGGCAAGAGAGATAATAGTTTCGGCAAAATCCGGAATGCCTGATCCTGCGCATAATCCGCGTTTAAGAGCTGCGATACAGGACGCTAGGAAAAACAACATGCCGAACGACAGGATACAAAGAGCTATAAAATCGGCGCAGCCCGGCAGTGCTGACAATGTCAATTATGACGAGGTGCGGTACGAGGGCTATGGTCCGGGCGGAACAGCGTTTATTGTAGAGGCATTAAGCGATAATAGAAACAGGACTGCTGCGGAACTTAGGGCTATTTTTTCTAAGAACGGAGGAGCCATAGGAGAGGCGGGCTCTGTGGCGTTTATGTTCACAAGATTAGGGGAATTGGTTTTTCCTGCAAAAGCAGGCACTGCGGACGAAGTGTTGGAAGCTGCCATAGAAGCGGGAGCAGATGATGCGGAAAGCGATGAAGAGGCTCATGTTATCACGTGTTCTGTCGAGGATTTCGGGGCTGTGAGAGCAGTGCTGGAAGAAAAGTTCGGCGAGGCGGACAGCGCAAAACTCACTTGGTATGCAAAGAACGAGATTGAGGCTGTCGGAGATGCTGCCCAGAGCATTATGAAGTTCATAGATGCGCTTGAGGATAATGACGATGTTCAAAATGTGTTTAATAATGTGAAATTAGATGAATTGGAAATGTAAAATTAGGTTAGGAAATAATTTTCCATTTTCAATTCAATTCCTTCCCCCAGCGTGCTTCCAATAGTTCCTTGCTTTCCTGTAGTTTGAGAATTTGAGCCTCGTCGTGGTATTTGGACAGAGTTGCTACGATGACAGGGACATAAGAGAAGAAAAACAGACCTATTAAAGAAGAGCCGAGCACCACAAACCAAGTATGCGGAGCGGCTAAAATGAACATAGCGTTGTCTATGGACGGACCTATTTCAAAGAGCTGAATTAAAATTGGAAAAGTGCCTGCGGCATTAAGAGAAGAGATGCAGATAGCACTTCGTTTTTCCGAATCTTTGTCTGTGAGGAAGGCTACGAAAGAAGGAATAAGGCAAGAGAGAATAACGATAACGTAGCTGAAAGAAAGAGGCAGCAGAACAAAAAACAGCAGAGCGAGCACCCAGTACTTAGCACTGCCCTTTTTTTTATGAGGAGTTTTCTTAGCCATTTGTAGTATCCGTATAATAGAAAATCCGTATACAAGGCTGCCAGCAATAATTAAAGATAGTATTAATATGAAATGCGGAATTAGTAAATGCACAATTATTTAGCTTTACATTTTCCATTGTGCATTCCAAAGAGGGTATTATGAAATACCCAACAAAATCAATACCTTGTCCCATAACTCGTTGTTTATTAAGGATTTTTTGGGGAATACGTTGCCCCCTTCAATAACTCCACACCTCACTACACATTAAACTTGAAGTGAAAAATATCCCCGTCTTGGACAATGTACTCTTTGCCTTCTTGGCGCAGCTTGCCGCGCTCTTTTGCTTGAACCTCTCCGCCGCACGCTATGTAATCATCATACGCTATGGTCTCTGCTTTTATAAAACCTTTTTCAAAATCCGTGTGAATGACTCCTGCTGCTTCCGGTGCCAAAGCTCCTTTTTTCACAGTCCATGCTCTTGCTTCCTTTGGTCCTACTGTAAAAAACGAAATCAAATCCAGCGTGTCATATCCCGCCTTTATAATCTTGTTAAGCCCGGGCTCACTAAGCCCCAACGCCTCCAGAAACTCCGTTTTTTCTTCCGCAGTCTCAAGACCGGAAACCTCAGCTTCAATAGCTGCCGCAATAGTAACTATCTTTGCTCCTTCTTTTGCCGCCTTTTCCGCTGCCTTAGCACTCAGAGCATTTCCCGAAGAAGCATCAGCCTCCGCCACGTTTGCTACATAAAGCACAGGTTTAGATGTAATAAGCTGAAGCTGTTTCAACGCTGCGAGTTTCTCCTTAGGCAGAGATTTTATAATAGTCCTTACCGGATTGCCGTTCCTTAACGTCTCAAGAGCAGGCTCCATAACGCTCAATTGCTCTGCCGCTTCTTTATCACCGGATTTAGCTCTTTTTTGCGAATTTTGAAATCTTTTTTCTAAACTTTCCAGATCCGCAAGCATAAGCTCTGTCTCTACAGTATCGGCATCGCGCAAAGGGTCTACGGAACCGTCTACGTGCGTAATATCTCCGTCCTCAAAGCACCGCAGCACGTGTATTATAGCGTCTACTTCTCTGATATGACTCAAGAATTGATTGCCCAGCCCTTCGCCTTTGGCTGCTCCTCTTACCAATCCTGCTATGTCTATGAACTCCAGCTGAGTAGGAATTATTTTCACAGACTTCGCCATTTCTCCGAGTTTATCCAGCCGCGCATCAGGCACGCTTACTCTTCCGACATTAGGCTCTATGGTGCAGAACGGATAGTTCGCAGCCTGAGCCGCTGCCGTTGCTGTCAAAGCATTAAACAGCGTAGATTTACCGACATTAGGAAGACCGACAATACCGCAATTAAAACCCATGATTCCTCACAAAGCTAAGCCACAAAGAGTTATGCGGATATAACAGAAACAGCAGCAAAAATACAAACATTATTGCAAAAATTACTGAAAAACCCAATTTGCCCAGTCTTGTCGGCATGATGTTTCTGGCATTAAGCTTAATTTTCAGGCCTAATTTATGGGCTATGTAATGAACAGCCGCAGCAAAGGCACTGTTCAAAACAATCAGGCAAACGAGAATGGAACCTAAGAGTACCGCTATATCAATCACAAAAGAGAGTATAACAGGGTAATTACTGTTTTTGACCAGAGAAAAATTCCAAAGATTTGCCGCATAGAAATAAAGCAAAAGCGAAACCAGAGAAACGCTCAGAATTCCGGCTGTGACTCGCGCGAATAAAGTAGCCTTCTTTATACTGGCGGAAAGCGTCTTGAATATAATCAAAATCATATTATCGGACAGACCGAAAGGATACAGCCTTTTCATTGCAAGAAGAGAAGGTTTTCTGTCCAGCCCTTTTTCCAAAACAATAGCAAGCATTTCTCTGAACGCTTTTGTCTTGAGAGCCAGTCTCATGGCAAAAGAGGAATTACTCTGTGTCTGCACTGCGTCCAAGAGTTCTTTAAGCGGAACGTCTAAAAAATTAGGTACTCCGGCCGCAACGCCTTTTTTTCCTGTCAAAGACACAAGAGCTTTCTTTCCTTTAAGAGACATCTTAATCTCTGCATAAGGAATATCCGCGGTATATTCTAAGGCTGGAAATTCTTGAGTGCCGATACCGCTGTCAGCCTCGTCTCCTTTGATAATATTAACAGTAACATCAGTATGAGATTTGCCAAGCTCTGCAATCCCTATTTTGTCAATGCCTTTTTTAAGTCCGGAAGGCAGGTCAAAAAAATCCGCAGCAAACCTAGTTTTGACTCCGCAAAGTAGCTCGGAGTTTACTATAATAGAGCCAACGCCTTTACATGCTTCGCAGGTTGTTCTTGCAGTTCCTCCGCATACATGGCACGGAACATAGCCGGTGCGGCTGCATTGCAAGCACGGCATTTTTCTATAGCCGTTGCAGTAGGTGCAAAGATTGTTATTTGCGTCATAGCCTTGTTCGTTGCAATGATAACAGAATATATATCCCGTGTTGTTACAGTTGGAACAAATCTCTCTTCCGGTGCCGCTGCAGGCATTGCATACAAAAGCTGTTGCTCCGCGGCACCGAGGGCATACTTCTTTTGCCGCATAAGTCTGGCAGAAATCCGGCAGAGTAACCAGAGCATTCTCGAGTCCCCAGCCCTTGTTTTCATGCTTCAGTACTTCTTGAACAGCCTCGTCTTTTGCTTTCTTGCTGTTAAAAAATTCCTTCTTCTGCGTATCTATAGCTTCGGCAAGCTCTTTTGCGGAGTGCACTGCTTTGGCTTTGCTCTTGTTTGAGGCGGCGGCTGCCATTTCACATTCGCCTCGCAAAAACAGAGTCGCCTTTAAAGGAACCGTAGTTTCCTGCTTTTCAAATACAACAATATCCTCTTGCTTCAGCCCGTTGCCTACTGCAATGTTTTTGAGTTTAGATATGAAGCGTTCGCATAACATGTTTTAGTTTATATCATAAAAACGCACAAAAAAATAGCGGCTTTATAACAAAGCCGCTATCTCAATCACGCAAGAATTACTAGGCAGCGTCAGCTATTGCTAAGTTAGCAGCAGCAGTTTTGCCACGTTCAGTTATCAAATCGAAACTGAGTTTCTGTCCTTCGTTAAGTCCGCGAAGACCAGCCTTCTCAACAGCACTGATGTGTACGAACACGTCAGGACCGCCTGCATCAGGCTGTATAAAACCATAACCTTTGGTGCTATTGAACCATTTTACTGTACCGGTAGCCATATCTTTTATCCTTTAGTTTATCTTGTCCTCCGACCCTATCACCGCGACAGGACTAAGGCAGTCCTAGTCAAAAGTCAGCAAAAGATAAACCGTAAGATTTAAGCAAATAAGAAGCCTTGACTAAAACCAATAAACACAAATAAACAAAAACCGCCTTAAAAGCAAGCAAATAAAACAGGCTCTCCCTATATAGTTAATGTATTTTGTAAATCTTTGCTAACCTTAAAAGCCCGTCTTGCAATAGCTCCAGCTCCGGCGGCATGGGCATTGCATCATAGCAAACGCTTGAAATTAAGACTTTACTTTGCGCTGCGCCTATGTCTTTGACGGCTGCCCGCCACCTTTCGTAAGCCCGCTCCTGTATTTTTGACTTTTCCGGAGTTTTATGAAAATCAGTATTGTTTCTTACGCCGGAGTAGCTGCCTGTTACTCTTGACGTAATATCTGCCGAGTAAAAATCGGATCTGAAGCGCAGACCGGCATTGAATTGCTTATTGTCTATGATGCGCTTGCTTTCCAGAATATCCAGAACTGTTTCGTTCAGGATTTTAAGAGTCACACTCAGATTATCTGTTTTTTCCAATATGTATTCAGAGTGCTGTAATCTGGTAGAATATGACGCTATTGAAATATTTTTGGATTTTTTGAATCTTTTGTCTGAAGAGACCGGGGACCTGCGTTTTGCCATGATAAAGTCCTTGAAATAAAATTATGAAATAAATAAAGGAAAAATCACACAAGAATATATTATATGTGAAATATCCCATATTTCTTGTTTAGTCAAGGTTTTTTTAATGTAGAATGTGAATTTTACATTCTAAATTCTACATTTTACATTTTTTAAGCATTCCTCATAAGATGGCTTGCACGAATGCTTGAACCACCACTTCATAGTTTCTCTTAGAAGCTCTCCGACTCTGGCAGACTCCGGAATCCCTAGAGCCAGCACGTCTTGTCCTGTAAGCGGAAAGGGTATTTTTTCCCATTCCTTTATTGTTTTTACTAAATCATATGTTTCTTTATTGCTTAGCAGCAGCCCCTGTAAAACAAGCTCTTTCGGCGTATCATATAATATCTCGTAAAGCTCTGAGGCATCTGTTATAGGCTTTTCTCTCATCTTCGCAAGAGTACGCAGAATCTCTTTTTGTTTGTGCGAAAAGCGCAGCATCTTTGTTAAGCAGAGAGTTGAACTAAGCCGTGCGAGTGGAGATATCGGTACGTCATATAGCTTCTCTTTTCGAATATAACCGTCAAGATTATCGGAAACTGCTTCTTTTAGAAATTGTTCCAATACTCTGCTGTTCTGCATGAGTCTTATTGCTTCTTGCGGAGAAGCGCACTCTAATAGACGCAAGAACTCATGTGTTATGCGTTCAGCGGATAATTCTTTTATATGGCTCGATAATTTCGCACAAGCATTCAATGCCTTTTCGTCCACAGTCACAGAACCCATCTGAGCGTAAAAGCGGAAAAATCGCAAAATTCTAAGATAATCCTCTTTTATTCTTTTTTCAGGTTCTCCGATAAACCTGACCAGCTTTTTTTGTAAATCTTCTTTTCCGTTGTGATAGTCGTAAATCTTACCTTCATAATCCATGTAAAAAGCGTTTATCGTAAAATCCCGCCGTGAAGAATCCAGTTCCCAATCGTCTGTAAAAGCAATCTCAGCGTGCCTTCCGTCTGCAGAAACATCTTTCCGCAGAGTCGTTATTTCATAGTTTTTACTGTTGTATCGTATTGTAACAGTCCCGTGCTTTATGCCTGTAGGAATAATAACAATATTATTCTTGCTGCAAATATCAGTTACTTGTTCGGGCGTCAATGGACTCGCAAAATCTATGTCTTTTACCGGAACTTCAAGCAAAGCGTCTCTTACAGCTCCGCCTACTATCCGAGCGTCTAGGAGCTTCATTAGAAAGACAGTGTCTTCTGTTAGTAATTCCGTCATTCCACATTTCACATTTCACATTCCTAAAACCTTCTCGGAAGTCTTCCTTCGCACAGCAGCGTCAACCTCATGCAGCAGCTTCAAATCAGTAAGTTTATCTATCTTACAAGAATGCAGCATTTCGCCAACCAGTCTTGAAATATCCAAAAAGCCTACTTTATGGTCTAAAAACGCATCTACCGCCACTTCGTTTGCAGCGTTTATTATAGCCGGCGCGGTCCCGCCTTTTTCCAAAGCCTCGTAGGCAAAATTTATAGTAGGAAATTTATCCAAGTCCGGCTTTTCAAACGTGAGTTTTCCTATAGCCGCTAAATCCAGCTTAGGCACCGGCGTTTCCATTCTCTCAGGATACGCAAGGCAATATCCTATCGGCGTTCTCATATCCGGCGAGCCAAGCTGTGCCAGTATCGAGCCGTCCTTATACTCAACCATGCTGTGAATAATGGACTGAGGGTGTATAAGTACTTCTATTTTGTCCGCAGGCATTTGAAACAGAAAATGGGCTTCTATGACCTCAAGAGCCTTGTTCATCATAGTAGAACTGTCCACAGAAATCTTTGCGCCCATGCTCCAAACCGGATGCTTAACAGCCTCTTCCGGAGTCACAGCCGCCATTTCTTCCAAACTGGAATCACGGAATGATCCGCCGGATGCCGTAAGAATAATCTTATTGATTCCGTCTCTGTGATTAAAATCAAAAACCTGATATATAGCGTTATGCTCACTGTCTACAGGAAGCAGAGTTGCACCTGTCTGCTTGACCATATTCATCATAAGAGAGCCTGCGCACACAAGAGTCTCTTTATTGGCAAAAGCAATGGTCTTGCCTCTTTTTACAGCCTCCAGCGTGCCCGGAAGTCCTGCTGCGCCTACAATAGCGGATACCGTAAGCTCACTGTCCATAGCAGCCGCCTCTGCAATAGCGGAAGCTCCGCTTGCAGCTTTTATACCGGTTCCGGCAAGAGCATCTTTTAAATCTTTATACTTCTGCTCATCGCCGATAACGGCAATTTTAGCGTTAAGAGACTTTGCCTGTTTAGCCAAAAGCTCTGCGCTTTTATTGGCAGTCAAAGCAACAACATCGTATTTATCAATATTTCTGGTAATCAGGTCAATGGTCTGTTGTCCCACAGAACCGGTAGAGCCGAGAATAGAAATTGTTTTTGGATTAGTGCGCTGCATTGCCGTACCTTACGAGTTATTGCCAAACGATTCCAAAGAAATATTCCGTACAGAACAAAGCCACAGAGGCAAATAACAGTCCGTCTATTCTATCGAGCACTCCTCCGTGTCCGGGGATTAAATCTCCGGTCTCTTTGATGTTGGCTTTGCGCTTCATGTGAGATTCAAACAAATCGCCAAGCTGAGATACAACAGACAGTATAATCGATATATAGAGGACATAATGAATGTTGCTTGCGCCGAAGACATGAGCCACTGCGTAACCGCAGACTGCCGCTAGGAAAACTCCGCCGATACAGCCGGAAATAGTCTTGTTGGGGCTGATTCTTGGAGCCAGTTTGCGCCCGCCTATTATTTTGCCGAAAAGATAGGCTCCAACGTCCGAAGCCCAAACTATAGCTATAAGAAAGAACATAATTCCCGAGTTCGGCTCAGGGAACTGAAATTCCGGCGTTGAGCCGGCTCTTATAGCCATTAAAGCAAGTCCTGCGCCTCCTATATAAGGCAGCCCGAACGCTATCCATGAGGATTTTTCCAGTCCGTTGCCGAACTTGGATAGAGTGAAGAGAAACACTGTAAAAACAGCTAAAAGCCAAACGCCCAGTGTTAAAGAGATTAACCCGCCTATTGCTAAGAGACCTATAAGGAGTCCGCAGGCTATGCTTACATTCCTAGTGCTGAAATTAGGAGCGACCATGCGCAGCCACTCGTAAAGGGCGATTGCCATAGCTACGATTACCGCTGCATCAAAGACAAAGGAGCCCAGATACACTGTTATTATAGCAATAGGAGCCATAATAAGCGCGGAAATCGTACGCAGTTTAAAATTGTTGCTTGTAAAGAGGCTTATGAAACGTTTCATCATATTGAGTCTTTTTGTTTGCACCTAGAATCTCGATTATAATAATTTTACCTCTCTTGTAAAGCAATAGAAATAGTTGTATATAAAAATGAGATTCTTATTTTTAAAGGAGAATTTAGTATGAAACTCACACCTCGCATCAAAGAAATATTAGGTTGGTATGAAGGGGAAACTCCCGGAACCAAGGCTAACCTCGCAAGAATGCTCATGGCCGGAAGGCTGGGCGGGTCCGGACACCTTATCATTCTGCCTGTAGACCAAGGCTTTGAACACGGTCCTGCACGCAGCTTTGCTATGAATCCTCTGGCTTATGACCCTCATTATCACTATGAACTCGCCATAGAAGCGGAACTCAGCGCATACGCAGCTCCTCTGGGCTCTCTGGCAGCAGGCGCAGACACTTTCGCAGGCGCAATACCCACTATTCTCAAGATGAACAGCGCAAACAGCCTCTCCACCCAAAAAGAAGACGCTGATCAGGCCGTAACTGCTTCCGTAGAAGATGCCTTGAGACTAGGCTGTTCTGCCATAGGATTCACTATATATCCGGGTTCTAACAACGCTTATAATCAATACGAAGAGTTCAGAGAACTGTCAAAAGAAGCCAAGGCAAAGGGACTCGCAGTAGTATTGTGGTCTTATGCAAGAGGCGGGAATCTTTCTAAGGAAGGAGAGACTGCTCTGGACGTAATAGCATACAGCGCACACCAAGCGGCTTTGCTGGGAGCTAACATAATCAAAGTCAAGCTTCCGTCCGATTTCCTCGAACAGAAAGAGGCGAAAAAGGTTTACGAAGAACAGAAGATAGCCAGAGAAACTCAGGCTAAAAGAGTGCACCACGTCATGCAGTGCTGTTTCAATGCCAGGAGAATAGTAGTATTTTCAGGAGGAGTTGCCAAAGATACTGAAAGCGTGCTGGCGGATGCCAGAGCAATACGTGAAGGCGGCGGATTTGGCTCTATCATAGGACGCAACTGTTTTCAGCGTCCTAGGGCTGAGGCTCTGATGCTGCTTAATGAATTGGTTGAGATATATAAGTAGTAACATGAAAATCTTATCTATCGACACGTGCAGCGACTCTTGCGGAGTGTGTTTGTGGGAGGGCAGGGTGGTTGCCGCTAAAGCAGAGAAAATGCCCAGAGGGCAGGACGCAAGAATCATGCCTATGATACGGGAAGTCATGGGAACGGAAGAATTAAGAAACCTCGATAGAATAGTCGCTGCCAAAGGACCCGGCAGTTTTACCGGAACTCGCATAGGCATAGCGGTAGCGCAAGGACTGGGCTTTGGATTGGAAAAGCCTGTCGTAGGCGTAGACAGATTTGAGTCTTACAAAAGACTGTGCGCCGGCGATGATGTGGTGGTAGTTTTGAATTCCATGAGAAAAGAGCTGTTTTGCTGTGAGTATAAGAAAGGAACAGAGAGAAAGATTCAAATGCTTAGGAAAGAGGAAATAGAGTTATTGATTAAGGGAAGGGCTGTTACAGGCGATGTTAAAATGGATTCGGGTAACTATAAAGAATATAGTCCTAAGGATATACTGGAAATAAACGCTATAATAGCCGCCGGGGCAGATGCTGATGATGACAGGTATAAACCAGTGCCGTTGTACGTAAGAGAACCGGACGTATCTGCGCCTAATAAGAGGCAAACATGAAGAAAAAAATAGATTCTCTGATTAAAAAGGCGAATAAAGCAGCATTGCCTAAAAAAAGAAAAAAGAAATACAGCAGTGAAGAAACTAAGGATATTTTGTTCGATGTGCTGATGAACAGGTTAACAGTGCTGGAAAAAAACAAGCCTCTTGTGAAAGAGACTGTATCGGCGGCGTTAAAAGACGCAGATACAGCAAAGCACCTCATAAAACAAGTATATGCGGCAATGGGCGATACAATCAGCCTTATAGAATCCAAAAAAGAACAAAAACTGATAAAAACAGTCGGGCTGTTAGGCGTATATGCGTGGGCGTTTCATACTTGGATTAATGAAGACAGCAAGCATATGGCAAAAACCATGGCAAGACTGGACAAGGGGCTTGGGGTTTTTCTAAGGGCTTTTTGAATCTTTTTTCAAATGGTTGACGCCGTGTTAACCAGACTAGAGCCCCAGTGTTGCATATCTGCAACACAACCTCCCTGCTTTTTAAGGTTTTTTCCGCTGCCCATAACCCTCGTGATTCAATTGGATTTTTTCGGGTTTTTCACGCTCCAAACTTAACATTTAAGATTAACAAACCCTCAATAAACACCAATAAAATATGAATATTTTTTGAAATTTTTTTTGCTAAAATTTTAGGCAAATTAACTACAGATTCAGCAATTTCATGTAAAAATATAATTGTAGGCAGTAGTTGCCTCTCGAGTTCATTGCTTCCTTTGCTGGAGCAGTGGGTGGCTCAAAAAAGAGGTTTCTCCAGAACTACAAAAAGCGTGCAATATAACATATAAGGAAAAAGGCTATGTTTCAGAATCACGACTATAACGTTTACGGCAACTCGGACGAGACCTTGGAAAGGCTTGTTTTGATGACTGCCCAAACAAACTTGGTGGCATTAGATAAAACTATTGCTTCCGTAAAACGTTCTAATACCGGCTATGCAGCGGCTGCTGCAAGAGTCGGCAGTATAGGAGAGCGCATCATAAGAGCTGCCTATGAAATAGGCATGACCCTGCCGCAAGGGTTAAGAGCTCGGCTTGATGAAAATCAATCTGCTTACGGATAAATAAGGATTAGTACAATATTAGTTAGAAGATTTTGAATTTGAAGTATTGCACTTTTCCTTAAATGTGATATAAAACCCTAAGGAGCCTGCCTTCCCTCCCATCCCACCACAAGGCAGGCTCTTTTTATAGGCACATGAAAATCCCTCCCGCCCGCATAGACGCTTTTGTAAAAGCTCCGGATAAGTCCCTAAGAGTGTTTCTTGTTTACGGAGCCGACTTAGGCTTGGTTCATGAAAGAGCCGTTGCTATTTCTAAATACCTGATTTCAGATGTGAATGATCCTTTCTCTTCCGTCACCTTGGACGCTGATAAAATAGCGAAAGAGCCGTTTTTACTCATTGATGAGATGTGCTCTATTTCTTTTTTCGGTTCGTCTAAACTCGTTAAAATACGGAATCCCGCTTCCGATATAGCTAATGCGGTTTCCGCTCTGCTTTCTCATACTAGCATCAATAACACTCTCATCATAGAAGACGGCGAGCTTAGTGCTAAGTCAAAACTCAGAAAAATCTGTGAAGACCATGCCTTAGCCGCAGCCATTCCCTGTTACGTTGAAGATAATGCCTCAAAATCCAGATTTATAAGGGATTTTCTTTCTCAAAATTCTATTTCTGCCGACTCTTCCGTCATAAATGCTGTTGCAGAGGTCATGCCTCCTAACCGTCTTGCTATGAGAAGCGAATTGGACAAATTTGTTACCTACATAGGCAATAGCAAGACTGCCTCTATGGAGGACGTTGAGGCTTGCTTTCAGAGTGCCGCCGGTTCTTCCGTAGATGATTTAATCCTTGCGGCAGCTTCCGGTAATACTTCTGCCGCCATGCAGATGCTGGATTTTCTGTTTGCCGAGAAGACTCCTCCTATCATGATTTTACGCTCTGCCCAGCGTCATTTTATGAAACTGCATTTTATCAAACTGCAAAACGCTTCGGGAATATCAATTTCAGAGGCTGTAAGCAATCTGAAGCCCCCTGTTTTCTGGAAGCATAAAGATATTATTGCGGGTCAGGCTGCGAAACTGTCTGTTAGAAGAATTGAGGCTGCTCTTTTGAGGCTTTATAATTCGGAGAGACTCATAAAGTCCGGCACTGTACCCATAGAAACGCTTTGTTCTCAGACTATATTGGGATTATCTTTATAAGGGTATCATCATGGCGGATTTGGCAATTTACGATTTTGACCACACTCTTGTTACCAAGGATTCTTTGTTCTTGTTCTTAGATGCTGCCTGCGGAAAGCCGGCAACATACAGTGTTCTGGTTTCTGCACTGATACGATATGTTTTTTTGAACAAAGAGACCAAACAAGAAATAACCTTCAGAACATTTATGAAAAAAGAAATAATTAAGCGGCTGCTGGTCGGCAGAACACTTGATGACATGACAGCTGCCGCCGCACAAGTAAGGCGAAAGCAGGTCATAAAAAAAGATATGTTTGATACTCTCATAGACCACTTGGACAAAGGCGATACTATACTTATAGCGTCCGGCAGCCTCAGCCTTTACCTTCCGGAGCTTTTACGGGATATTCCTCATGATGCGCTTATCTGCACCAGCATAAGTACAGAGAACAACATTGTTACCGGAGAGATGACTTCAGGCAACTGCGTGTGGAAGCGCAAGGCGGAGCTTGTTAAAGAGTGGATAGATACTCAGGAAAAGAACGGCATGTTTTTTGATGAAATCTATGCTTACGGGAATCCTCCGGACGATGAGCCTCTTATGGAGCTTGCCGATTATCGGACTTTGATAGATAAATAGATTTAAGCCGATATACGCTCTTTAGCCTTTATCAGGAGCTTTTTTACCTTGCGGGCATCTTCTGTGAGCTGGCTGTCCTTAGTTCCGAGAAGCCAAGCGTCAATGCCTCCGTTGTGCTCTATGGTGCGGATTCCGTTCGCAGTCAGACGCAAGGATACGGATTTCCCCAGTATATCGGAGGGAAAAGAGCAAACTTGAAGATTAGGCTGCCAACGCCGGCGGGTCTTATTGTTGGCATGACTTACATTATTTCCAAAAAGCGGTCTTTTACCGCTGACTGCACAAATACGGCTCATAACATCACCTACTGAATTAATTGAACTAAAGCTAGGGGGTTTATATGTGATTTTGCATCTGGAAGTCAAGCATATCTTTTCGTTTTAACCATATTATTCCACTTCGCTGTTTTTCCTTATACTTTGCTATAAATTTGAGTTCAATAGAAATCGCTATCATTATGATGGCACAATGAAAACACGCCCCAAGACCATTTTTGACAAAAGATACTCCCGCTTGATTGCGGACTTAATCGCTATTCGCAAAAATAAAGGGTGGAGTCAGCGGGAATTAGCAAAACAAGCACAAGTATCTCATTGCTTCATAGGCAGAACAGAAACCAAAGAAAGACGGTTGGATTTGATTGAAGCAATAGACTTAATGCGGGTATTAGGGCTTAGAAACCCGGACATTGTTAAGAAAATAGCTGAGTTGATAAACGCATAGAATGCTTAGGAAAATCACCTCTTTCTTGCTCGATATAGTCTTTCCTCCGGAGTGCATTGTATGCGATGCTCCTGTCGGGAGTCCTAATTCTCTGTGTATTGACTGCTGGAAAAATATCGAATTCATTTCAGACCCTGTCTGCGATCAGTGCGGAAAGCCTCTTGAGTACTATCCGGATTTTGCGGAAAAGGAGCGAGTCCTCTGTTTCGAATGTATTGCCGTGCCTTCCAGCGTACATCAGGCGCGCGCAGTAATGATATACGGCGATACCAGCAAAAAACTGATTCTGCTTCTGAAACACGGAGACAGAGTCCACCTTGCCAGAATTCTGGCTCCTTTAATGGTCAGCACCGGCAGAGACCTTCTCAATGCTGCCGATATTATAGTTCCGGTGCCTCTGCATACTTCCAGACTGCTTCATCGTAGATATAATCAGGCGTCCATGCTGGCGAAACACGTAGGCAAACTTACTTCTACACCCGTGCTTTTCAACACTCTGAGAAGAGTCAAAAACACTCACCCTCAGGGCATTATGTCAAAAGAAGACAGAGATAAAAACATTCACAATGCTTTTCACATTACGGCTTCCGAGAAATTCAAAATCCGCAGCAGAAACATTCTTCTTATTGATGATGTCCGCACTACAGGCTCTACATCGGAAGAATGCGCCAGAGTGTTACTAGAAAACGGAGCAAATAAAGTTACTTTATTGACATTGGCAAGAACGATGCCGCAAAAACCACTACCCTGTCAGTTGCTACGCAACTGCCACCCCTTCCCTTAAAAGGGAAGGGGAATACTCTCTCAGCAGTTCCTCTAATTTTCCATTTTCCATTTTCCATTTTCCATTTTCTAAAGGAGCAATATCAAAAACTATCTTAGAATTCTGTTTGTCCAAAGATATAACTACGCGTCCTCCGGATTGTAATCTGCCGAACAGAAGCTCTTCGGACAGCGGTCTTTTCACGTATTCCTGAATTACCCGCGCAAGAGGTCTTGCGCCGAACACTGCGTCATACCCTTTGTTCGCCAGCCACGTTTTCGCATCGTCATTAATATTTATAATTACATTCTTCTCTTGAAGCTGAGTCTCAAGCTGTAGAATAAATTTCTCAACCACTCTCTCTACAACAGCCTGCGGCAGAGGCGCAAACTGTATGACTGCATCAAGACGATTTCTGAATTCCGGCGAAAACAGCTTTTCAATCGCTTCTTTGTCGCTGCCTTCCGAGAACGTCCTCTCAAAGCCTATAGCCTTTTTGCTAAGCTCCGCAGATCCCGCATTAGTAGTCATAATCAAAATAGTATTCCTGAAATTCACAGTCTTACCGTTGTGATCAGTAAGCATTCCGTTATCCATGACTTGCAGCAGAATATTGAATATATCCGGGTGCGCTTTTTCTATTTCGTCCAACAGCAAAACACAATACGGGTGCTGATCAACAGCATCAGTCAAAAGCCCGCCCTGATCAAAACCAACATATCCGGGAGGAGCTCCTATGAGACGGGAAATACTGTGCTTTTCCATGTACTCGGACATATCAAAACGTTTAAGCTCAATCCCGAGCGTTATGGCAAGCTGCTTTGCAACTTCTGTCTTGCCGACTCCGGTAGGTCCTGAAAACAGATACGAACCAATCGGCTTCTCATGGTCTCTAAGTCCGGAGCGCGCCAGTTTAATAGCACTCACCAGCGCATCTATCGCAGGGTTCTGCCCGAAAACCAAAGCCCTTAGATTAGTATCAAGATTCTGTAACACTAATTTGTCATCAGAGCTGATGGATTTTTGCGGTATTCTTGCCAGCTTGGAAACTATCATCTCAATATCTTTAACATCAATGATACTTTTGCGGGACTCTTCGGCGATTAATTTCTGAGAGGCTCCAACCTCGTCCAGCACATCAATAGCTTTGTCCGGCAGCTTTCTTTCGTTGATGTATCTGTCTGCGAGATGCACTGCGGATTTTATAGCCTCGTCCGTAAAAGAGAGGCTGTAGTACTTTTCATAAATAGGCTTCAATCCCATTAGAATCCGCACGGAATCGGAAACAGAAGGCTCTTTCACGTCAATCTTTTGAAAGCGTCTTGCAAGCGCAGGATCTTTCTCGAACTGAGAGCGGTAGTCCTTGTAAGTAGTAGAACCTACACAGCGCAAAGAGCCCGAAGCCAGCGCAGGTTTCAGCAAATCAGAGGCATCTGCAGAATTGGAAGAAGCGGAAGACCCGGACCCGACAAGAGTGTGAATCTCGTCTATGAAAAGAATAGAATTAGGAATAGATTTTAAATCTTTAAGAATAGCCTTTATGCGTTCTTCCATATCTCCTCTGTACTTTGCGCCAGCCAGCAAAGACCCCATGTCCAGAGAAAAAATAACAGTGTCCCTAAGAGCTTTAGGCACTTCGCCGTTGACAATGTTTCTTGCAAGTCCTTCCACAATAGCAGTCTTGCCAACTCCTGAATCTCCTACTAAAACAGGATTGTTCTTGTGCCTCCTGCACAAAATCTGCATAGTGCGCTCAAGCTCCTCGGAACGCCCGATAAGAGGATCTATGTCTCCGGCTTTAGCCTTAGCATTAAGATTCACACAAAAACGCGCCAGAGCTTTTGCCTTCTTTGCGTTATGTGCCGGATTAGGAACTTCTTCAATTCCAACGTCCTGTTCATAAACCTCTGTCATATCATCTTCATCATCATCGTATTCTGCAGAGGTGTACATATCGAGAATATCATGAAAATCATTATCTCCCGAAGATTTATGCGAGAGAAAACGAATTACTGAAAATCTGGATATATTTTGCAGATTCAAAAAATAAACGGCGTGGCTGTCCCGTTCCGAAAGAATGCAGACAAGCAGGCTTGCGCCCGTAGCTTCTTCCTTTTCAGCAGACTGAACATGTATAATAGCGCGCTGGATTACGCGTTGGAAACTGGTAGTAGGCTGAGGACCTATGGATAATTTGCGAAAATGAGCGGAAGCACCTTCGGAAGCCTCGGATTCCTTAGAATCAGCAGGAGAGGAAAAGGCAAAAGCAGAAGGAGGCGAAGAAGGTCTGGAAATCAAGTGCTCCAGTTCGGTATCAATATAATTAGTGAGATCGGAGCGAAGCTGCGCCATGTCCACGCCGCAGCCTATAAGAACAGGGCGCGCGTCAGGGTCGTCCATAAGAGCAAGCAGCATATGTTCCAGAGTTGCGTATTCGTGCTTGCGGGAGAAAGCTAATGAGACGGCTCTGTGAAGAGTCTTTGCGAGGTTCTTAGAAATCATGGTAAAAAAGTACCTATTCTTATGTGTATGTAAAATAATATAGAGCAGAAATCAAATATAACAAGTAGCTTTGTTATGTTTTTAATAACGCCTTGTAAAGTAGGTATAATTAAGGTAATGTAAAATGTAGAATGTAAAATGTAGAATGTAGAATGTAGATTTAAATGATAGTTCTAGGCATAGAATCCAGCTGCGATGATACCGGTGTCGGCATTGTTGATGATAAACGCAATATCCTTGCGAACGTAACAGCCTCTCAGCTTGTTAAGCACAGCCCCTATGGAGGCGTTGTGCCTGAAATTGCTGCAAGGGCTCACTTGGAAGCTCTGGCTCCTTGTATGAAAGCTGCTTTGAAACAGGCTAATCTGGATTTTAAAGACATAGACGCTGTGGCTGCTACAACAGGTCCCGGATTAATAGGCGGTCTTATTGTAGGCTCTGCTTTTGCCAAATCTCTTTGCTTGGTTTCTTCTAAACCTTTTGTCTCTGTGAATCACCTTGAAGCCCATGCTTTGACTGTGCGGATTACTTCCGATGTTGCTTTTCCCTATGTTCTCCTGCTTGTTTCCGGAGGGCATTCTCAGTTTGTGCTTGTGAGCGGAGTAGGGGAGTATAAGCTGCTTGGTTCTACTCTGGACGATGCTGTGGGCGAGTGCTTTGACAAATGCGCCAAGCTCTTGGGGCTGGGATATCCGGGAGGTGTTTTAATCGAGGCAAGAGCTAAGAACGGCAATCCTTCAGCCTTTAATTTGCCGAAACCTATGCTTGGAAGGGCTGGCTGCGATATGTCGTTCTCCGGGCTTAAAACAGCAGTAAGAACTATTGTTGATTCTTACGGCGTGTTGTCCGATGGATTTGTCGATGATATGGCTGCCTCGCTGCAAGAGACAGTAGCATTATGCCTCAAAGACAGAGCCTCTCACGCCATAGAAACAGTTCTTTCTATGAATGTATATCCCAGTGCGTTCGTTGTTTCAGGAGGTGTAGGAGCTAATCTTGCAGTGCGTTCTGCCTTACAGAAATCAGCGTCTTTATTTTCTATACCGTTTACAGCTCCTCCCGTGTCGTTGTGCACGGACAACGGAGTAATGACAGCATGGGCGGGCTTAGAGCGTTTTCGTTTAGGAATTTCAGACCCTCTCGCAGTGCGGGCAAGACCCCGCTGGCCGCTTCAGGAGGTTAAGAATATTTGATAAGAGTAATGTAGAGTTCCACATTCCTATTTCCTCCACCACGTGTCTATCACTGATAAATCATACTTAGGCTTCACTTCCGGCTGACCGAACTTGTCCCAGTACGCTATCTTATATTTTCCGGTATACCAATGCGGAATCACATAATAATTCCACAACAGAATTCTGTCTAAGGCTCTGGTAACGGCTATAAGGTCTTCCCTTGTAGGAGCCTGTATAATATCTTCTACCAAATCGTCCACTATTGGATTCTTTATGCCGATAAGATTGCGGCTGCCTTTAATATCTGCTTTCTGAGAACTCCAGTAATCTCTTTGCTCATTGCCCGGAGATATGGACTGCCCGAACACATTCACTATCATGTCATAGTCAAAATTATCAGTCAGATGCTGGTACTGCGCAGTGTCCACTACCCTGTATCTGGCTTTTATTCCCAGTTTTTCCAAATTTCTCAGGTACGGCTGAATCCATCTTTCAAATATATTTTGATTCTCTAGAATCTCGAATGTAAAAGCCTCTCCTTTGCTGTTTCTCAGCACTCCGTTTTTCAGCTCCCAGCCTGCTTCTTTCAAAAGAGCTGCGGCTTTTACCAGATTCTCTCTGTTGTTCCCTGAGCCGTCTGTTTCCGGAACTTTGAACTCTTCAGTGAATATTTTATCATCTATTTTTCCCTTATATTTTTTCGCGTACTTTTTCAGAATCTCCAGCTCTTTGCCGCTAGGCAGTCCTCTTGAAGCCAGCTCGGAATTCTCAAAATAACTCTTTGTCCGAGTGTATGCCCCATAAGCTAGGTTTTTATTTCCCCACTCGAAATCAAACGCATATATTAATGCTTGTCTTACTCTTATATCTTGGAATATCGGTTTTCTTATATTAAACACAAACGCCTGCATTCCTACGGGCAGTTCGTTCTTCACTTCGTCTCTTTTTATATCTCCTCTTTTCACCGCAGGCGTGTTGTAGCTCAATGCCCAGTTCTTGGCTATGTTCTCGAATCTGTAGTCATACCTTCCTGCCAAAAACGCCTCTGTCGCAACAGTAGCGTCTCTGTAGTAGTCGTATGTTATTTTATCAAAGTTATACCGTCCTTTATTTATAGGCAGATTCGTTGCCCACCAGTCTTTTACTCTGCTGTATGATATAGTTCGTCCTTGCGTAAAAGTATCTATTTTGTAAAGGCCGCTGCCCATTAGCGGCTCCAGAGTAGTTGCTGTAAAATCCCTGTTCTCCCAGCTTTTCTTAGACAGCACCGGAAGTTCTCCCATTATCATGGCAAGCTCCGTATTAGTCCCGTCCTTGAACGAAAACTTCACGGTATCAGGAGCTGTTTTTTCTGCCTTTACTACGTCCTTGTAATAGCTCCTGTATAAAGGGTGTCCTTGCTGTTTAAGAGTCTCAAACGAAAAAATCACGTCTTCCGGCGTTATCTTGCTTCCGTCATGAAAACGCGCCTCTTTTCTTATTTTATACGATATGGAACTCTTATCTTTAGGTATTGTAACGCTTTCCGCTATCCACCCGTAAGTGCTGAACGGCTCGTCCGAGGACTTGTACATCAGCGTTTCAAACACTAAGCCTGTGCCGCTCGCAGGAATCCCTTTCAGAGTAAACGGATTCAGCGTATCAAAAGTACCTAAAGAATGCAGCCTAATCTCTCCTCCCTTGGGAGCTTCCGGATTAACGTACTCGAGGTGCTTGAAATTCCTGTTGTACTTAGGCGTTCCGTAAAGTGCCAGTGCGTGATTACTGCTTTTTGCCTCAGACGGCACGCCCAGCACTATAAACACTGCGCACAGAGCGTACAAAAACGATTTTTGGAACATGGTAAATGTCCTTAATATACAGTTGAAATCAGAGCTGAATAATACTATATAGTAGCAGCATAGAATAAAGTATAGGAAAAATGAATGCTTTTTATTAATGAGACTGAAAAACTGACAGACTTTTGCGAGTCTCAGAAAAATAACGAGTTTATAACTGTTGATACTGAGTTTGTAAGAGAGAAAACGTATTACCCTAAGTTATGCCTGATACAGGTGTGCGGTCAGAACGGAGAAGCTGCGGTCATAGATCCGCTGGCAAAGGAACTTGATTTGGAGCCTCTGATTAATATCATGCAGAACGAAAAGATTCTGAAAGTTTTTCATTCTGCAAGACAGGATATAGAGATATTCTACAATATAATGGGAAAGGTGCCGTCTCCTATATTTGATACTCAAATAGCGGCTATGGTGTGCGGGTACGGAGAGACTGTCAGCTATGAGGCATTAGTGCACTCCGTTAAGAAAGTTTCCATAGATAAATCCAGCAGGTTTACGAATTGGCAGCATAGGCCGTTGTCTGAAGAACAGGTGCAGTATGCTCTGGGCGATGTGACGTATCTGAAAGATGTGTATGAGCATCTTAATGAAGAGCTTAGGAAAAGCAGCAGAACAAGCTGGTTCACGGAAGAGCTGGATATTCTGAAAAACGAAGAGATGTACAAACAGGTGCCTGAAGAGGCATGGAAGAGATTTAAGATTAGGACTGATAAAAGCGCAGTGAAAGCTATTATCAAAGATGTTGCGGAGTGGAGAGAGAGGGAAGCTCAGAAGCAAAACGTACCTCGCGGATATATACTGAAGGACGAGGCGTTAGTGGAGATTGCGAACAGAAAAATAAAGACACCCGAGGATCTGGCTACAGTACGGGGACTCAATAAAGGCTTTATGAAAAGTTATCGCGCCAAAGAACTTATCAAGATAGTAAAAAAGGCAATACAAAACTCTAAGGAACAGACGAATATTGAAAAAGAGACTGATAAAAGAAAAGGAAAAGGCGGCAGTGCTTATGCGGGTATTGCTCCGTGTGTAGAGCTTATGAGAGTGCTGCTGAAACAAGTCAGCTGCGAGTCTGGAGTGGCCTGTAAACTGATAGCCAGTACCGAAGACATAGAAAACCTTATAGTAGACGAGACAATGCCCAATAGGGCTCTTACCGGCTGGCGGCGTGAGATTTTCGGCGAAAAGGCTTTAGCTCTTAAATCCGGAAAAATAAAGCTGAGTATAGAGGATAGGCAAGTTACTTTTTCAGAATAAACAAATAGATAGCTGTTTGTTTAATTTGCTGGTAATCTTTTGTTAAGTATTGTAACTTCAAAATAGTATGTTGATTCTTTTGATTCTTTCCTAGGATTCTTTTATGCTGAATTCGGTCGGCTCTTCTATAACGCTTCCAATCCCCCAGCAGTCTTCTAAGCCTCAGCTTTTTAAGACTGAAACACAGGATTTGGCTCAGAATAAGAGTTTCTCTTCGCACTTGCGCGTGTTTAATGCCGCAGATATGTCTTTTATTGATAAGAGTCAGTTCGCAAACGCTCCCAGAGGCAGCTTTCTCGATATTTTAGTGTGAAGCTGTGAGCAGTACCTCACCCATAGAAGAAGGTTTCATTCATTTAAGAGTAAGATCTGCGTACTCTGTAGCAGAAGGTGCTGTAAGAGTAACCGAAGATGCTGCGGATAAAGAAGCGGGCTATGTTCCGGTCAGAAAAGATTTAATAGAGCTGTGTTCAGCCAATAAAATGCCTGCGGTAGCTCTTACTGATACGGGCAATTTGTTCGGAGCTATGGAGTTTGCTAAGGCGGCTGTTGGCAAGGGTATACAGCCTATCATAGGAGTTCATGTTTTTGTGCCGGCATTCAGTGCGGAAAACACAAAGAAACATGCCTCTTACAAGCTGGTGCTGTTAGTCCAAAATGAAAAAGGTTATAAAAATTTATCGGCACTGATAACTAAATCGTTTACTGACAAGAAAAGAGCTTTTCCTTTTGTGACCTACGAGGAGCTGGCGGAAAAATCCGAAGGACTCATAGCGTTGTCAGCCGGACTCGATGGAGAGATTGCCAGTCTCTTGCTGATGAACAAAAAAGAAGAGGCTCTGAGAGCTGCTGAAAAGCTGTCGCAGATTTTTCCTGAGAGATTTTATATAGAGCTGAACAGACACGTAAACGAGGAAGAAGCCGGAGAGAAAGAAGAGATTTACATCAAAGAACGCAATATAGAACAAGGTCTCATAGATGCGGCATATTTGCTGGATATACCGCTGGTTGCGACTAATGATGTGTATTTTGGAGAGGCTGATATGTATGAGGCTCATGACGCGCTCTTGTGCATATCGGAGAAAACAACCATAGCGGACGAGAACAGAAGAAAGGTTACGAAGGAACATTATTTCAAATCTGCAAAACAGATGAGGAAACTGTTTAAGGATATACCGGAGGCGTGCAATAACACTGTTGTTATAGCGCAGAGATGCGCATACATGCCGCCTGTGAGAGATCCGATACTGCCGGTATTTTCGGAAAATGAAGACAGAGATTTAAGAGCAAGAGCAAAAGAGGGACTGGAAATAAAGTTTCAGCAAATGGGGTCGATTACAAAAGAAAAGCGGAAACTGTATGAAGACAGATTGAATTATGAATTGGACGTTATCAACAAAATGGGATTTCCCGGATATTTCCTGATAGTGTCTGATTTTATCAAATGGTCTAAGGATAACGGAGTAATAGTAGGACCCGGAAGAGGCTCTGGCGCAGGATCTCTGGTAGCATGGACTATACTGATAACGGATTTGGATCCGATAAAGTATGACCTGCTGTTTGAGCGTTTTATGAATCCGGACAGAGTGTCTATGCCGGATTTCGATATAGATTTTTGCCAGCAGAAGAGAGAAAAGACTATAGAATACGTACAGCAAAAGTACGGAGCGGACAGAGTAGCCCAGATAATAACGTTCGGAAAGCTGCAAGCCAGAAACGCAGTACGCAGCATAGGCAGAGTACTCGGAATGCCTTACGGGCAGATAGATAAGATTTCTAAACTGATTCCGGCAATGGAAGCCGGAAAACCGGTAAAGCTGGCAACTGCGATTATGAGAGAGCCGGAGCTTAAAAAACTGCAGGACGAGGACACGGAAATAGCGCACCTTATGGATCTGGCATTGAAGATAGAGGGGCTTTTGGGCAATGCTTCTACGCACGCAGCAGGCATAGTAATAGGCGACAGACCGCTTGTGGAGCTGGTGCCGCTGTATCAGGATCCGTCCGCACGCCTGCCTGCTACACAGTTTGATATGAAGTCAATAGAGAGCACCGGGCTTGTGAAATTTGACTTTTTGGGACTGAAGACGCTGGACGTGCTTCAGATGACAGTGGACTTCATACAAGAGAACGACAAAATAAAACTGGATTTGAATGCGATACCGTTAGATGACGAGAAGACGTTTGCAATGCTGTCCAGAGGAGATACTACCGGCGTGTTCCAGCTTGAAAGCGCAGGCATGAGAGATGTTCTCAGGAACATGAAGCCCAACAGGCTGGAAGATATTATAGCGTTGGGAGCCTTGTACAGACCCGGGCCTATGGAGAATATACCGAAGTACATCAAGTGCAAGAACGGAGACGAAGAAGTAGAGTATCTGCATACTGTTCTGAAGCCTGTTCTGGAAAGCACGTTCGGGATTTTGATATATCAGGAACAGGTTATGCAGGCGGCTCAGATACTTTCCGGATACAGCCTTGGGGCTGCGGATTTGCTAAGGCGGGCGATGGGCAAGAAAAACGCCAAAGAGATGAAGGCGCAAAGAACAAGGTTCATAGAGGGCGCACAGAAGAAGCATGAAGTGCCTAAGAAACAAGCGGGTGAGATTTTTGATCACATAGAAAAATTTGCGAATTACGGATTCAATAAGAGTCATTCTGCTGCGTATGCGGTGATAGCTTATCAGACAGCATATTTGAAAGCTAATTATCCGGTGGAATTTTTTGCGGCCGCTATGAATTTCGAGCTGGGTAACCTTGAAAAGATAGCAATATTCAAACAGGAGCTGAAAAAGATAAGAGTACAATTATTGCCCCCGGACATAAACAAATCATACCCTGTGTTTAAAGTAGAGGAGTATAAGAATAAGAAAGCGATAAGATATGCATTTTGCGCTATAAAAGGGGTGGGAGAAAAGGCTATGGAGGCTGTAGTTGAGGTGAGAGACAGCAAGGATTTCAAAGATGTTTTTGATTTTGCGGAAAGAGCAGGCTCTCATGTAGTCAACAAAAAGATGCTTGAGGGTTTAATATTTGCAGGAGCCTTTGACAATATAAACAAGAACAGAGCCCAGCTGTATGCAGGTATGGATCTGATAACCAAGTACGCTCAATCGGAAACCAGCGACAAGGAATCAGGACAGAGCAGTATTTTTGATATGCTGTCGTCCGGAGCGGGCATGTCTAAGCCGGTGCTGCCGGTTGTCAAGAATTGGGACGATATAACTAAGCTCAAGAACGAATTTTCCGCTATAGGATTTTATTTATCCGCGCACCCTATGGATAGTTACAGAGCAATGCTTGATAGAATAGGGGCTAAGAAATATCAGGATATTCTGAATGATAAAAGGCTATCGAGTTCCAGAGTAAAGCTGGCGGGAGTTGTTACGGCAAAGCAGGAGCGCATATCAAAGAAGAGCGGCAGCAGATTTGCGGTTATAACAGTGTCGGACGACAGCGGAGAATTTGAAGTTATGATATTCAGTGATTTGCTGGCGGAGAAAAGAGAAGTTCTGGAAGAAGGTAAGTCAATATTTTTGGAAGTGGAATGTCAGTTGGCTTCTAAGGAACCCACGGACGGAGTGGCTTCAGAGCCTGTGCTGCGGTTGATTGCAAAAAACATAGAGCCGTTTGAAGACGTGGCGTTAAAGTCATTGAAGGGAATGAAAATAAAATTATTTGACGTGTCGGACGTGGCGGAGATAAAAAAGGTTCTGGAGGATTCTCCGAAGGGCAAGGCGTGTGTGATACTGAATGTGTCCATAGATGAGACGCTTGAAGCGGACATAGAGCTTAAAGGAGGCTGGACTCTTGATGAACTGGCAAAGACAAAGCTGCGGCAGATAGGAGACGGGCTGGTGATTGGAGAGTATTAGATATAATGTAAAATTGAAAATGTAAAATGAAGAAAAAAACAAAAAACGTAAAGAAAAACCCCGAATCTGTTTGGTTTGGGAAAGAGAGAGTCACGCCTGATAAAAAGACTGCTCTTGTAGACGGGGTTTTTTCTTCGGTAGCAAAAAACTATGATATTATGAACGATCTTATGTCTATTGGAATGCACCGCATATGGAAGAATATATTTGTGTCGGATATTTGCGCTTCTATGAATGCTTCTGCGAAAAAGATTAAGGTTTTGGATTTAGCAGGAGGGACTGCCGATATAGCGATAAAGCTGTATGGCATGTCTATGGCGAAAGCTGCTGTAACAGTGTGCGATATAAACGAACAAATGCTTGAATACGGTAAGGCTAAGGTAGTGAATAGCGGCATATTGTCCGGCATAGATTTTGTTTTAGGCAATGCTGAGAAACTCCGGTTTGAAGACTGTTCTTTTGACTATGTAGTAATCTCTTTCGGCATACGAAACGTTGCCAGAATAGACACTGCATTGTCCGATATTTTCAGAGTCCTTAAACCCGGCGGACAGTTTTTTTGCTTGGAGTTTTCTTCCGGAGTCGACCCAAAATTTAAGTACGGGTATGATTTGTATTGCGATGTAGTGCTGCCGTTTCTTGGGACTCATGTTGCAAAAGACAGAGAGGCATATGAGTATCTGGCGAAAAGCATTCAGTCTTTTCCCAATCAGGAGTCTTTTGCAAAAAGGATTTCAAAGGCAGGCTTTTCTGATGTAAAATGGAAGAACCTGTTTTCCGGCATAGCGGTAGAGCATTACGGAATCAAAAAATGCAAATAGCAAAACAACATAATCTGACGCGCGGAAATGCGGCAAAAAACCTATGGGATTTTATGCTGCCGTATCTTGTAACATATCTGATTCAGGCTCTCTACAGTACTGCGGATCTGTTTGTCTTAGGAAAATTCGGCAGCGGCGCCATATCTGTAGCTGCCGTAACTAACGGCATGATTATAATGTGGTTGGTGCTGGGAATTGTAATGGGGTTTACTACCGGAATAACCGTGCTGATAGGTCAGTATTACGGCGCAGGCAATCGCAAACAGCTCAAAAGGTGCATAGGCTCCAGTATTTCTGCCTACATGATATTTGCGATAGTATATACAGCTATAATGCTAATGTTTATTCCATACATTCTGAGAATTATGGGGGTGCCGGAAGATGCTTTTGCTGAAACGCTTATTTACACAAACATATGTTCTTTAGGCATAGTTTTTATAACGGGCTATAATATATTTGCCGCGATATTCAGAGGAATAGGAAACTCTAAAGTGCCTCTTGTCATTGTGGCTATAGCGTGCAGCATTAACATAATACTGAATTTTATTTTAATCGCATGGCTCGGGTACGGTATTGGCGCTGCTGCAATAGGAACAGTGTTTTCTCAGGCTTTAAGCATGTTTTTGATGTTATGGTTTATGACGAAAACAAACATAGGTTTTTCGTTCAAGAAGAGAAATTTTATCATAGACAAAAAAATCTTGAATGAGCTGCTAAGAATAGGCGTTCCTATATCTGCAACGGAAGTGAGTTCGGCTTTAGCGTTTACATTCGTACAGACTGTAATAAACGGCATGGGGCTGGCTGCTGCTGCCGGTGCCGGAATAGTGACGAGAATCAGTTTGTTTGTGTGGCTGCCTGCCTTTGCATTTATGGGATCCGTATCTGCAATAACGGCTCAGAGCATAGGAGCGAAAAAGCCTCAAAGAGCTGTGGTAACGCTCGGGCTTGGAATATATTGGACAACAGCGTTTGGAATATGCGTGTTTATACTGCAGATGTTATTTGCAGAAGAGGTAATAAGTTTATTTATAGGGCAAGGCACGGACAGAGCGGAAGAAGCGGTGCAAGCAGGAGTTATGTATATGAGAGGTATTGCTTGGGATTACATTTTATTTTCGATACTGTGCTGCTTAAACGGATTTTTCAACGGATGCAGAAGGACATTTTTTACTATGATAAATAACGTATTCGTTGCGGGTTTAGTAATAGTGCCGCTTACGTACATCTTTAGCAGACTGCCCGGCACATCGTTATATTTAATGGGCTTTATATGCCCGATAACTTCGGCAGTAAGCATAGTAATAGCAGGAATATACTTTTACAGCGGACGCTGGAAGCCGAAGCGTCTTTCCAAAAAAGACATAAGAGCCGCAGAGGTAACCCTGCCTGTAAGAAAATAGCCTAAAGTATAATCTGATTAGGTAGAAGCACTTTTCCCGCATATTGTCATTCCCGCGCAGGCGGGAACAGGGCAAGGTTGCTATACATACGCAGTTGACTGGTGTTTTCGTAGTTGATGATAATATTATAATCTTCAACAACAGAATACAGCAGGCTTGCCCGCTCACGCCTACGCGGGAGTGACAGTAGAGGAAAAAAGCGATTCTACCTGATCGGATTATGCCCTAGTATTCACATATTTTATTATTTGTAATAAAACGTATAACTAAGAAAAAACTGTTTTTAAATTAGTGCTTACGATGATTATGAGTGAACTAAGCATAAAAGAAGCTTCTGCGGCTGCAACTGATAAGCTGCTCGAAAGACTCGAAACAACGCCAAACGGCTTGAGTGCTGCTAATGCAGAAATTTCTCGGGAACTTCACGGCAGCAACAAAATCATTCACGGCAAAAAACTGCCGCTTCTCAAGCGCATAGTCTCAGCATTTGTCAGTCCGTTTACACTCATTTTGTTTGTACTAGCCGGCGTATCTGCTTTCACCGACATAATTTGGGCGGAACCGGGCGAGGCTAATCCTGTTACTGTCATCATTATCATGATTATGGTCATGATTTCCGGCGTGCTGCGTTTCGTGCAGGAGACAAGAAGCGGAAATGCCGCTGAAAGCCTTCTGAAAATGGTAAAAACAACTACCTGCGTCCAGAGGCTGGAAGCCGGAAAAACAGAAATTCCGCTTGAAGATGTTGTTGTGGGCGACATCGTGCACTTGGCTGCCGGCGATATGATACCGGCCGATATGCGCATCATACATGCCAAAGACCTGTTTGTCAGTCAATCGGCTCTGAGCGGCGAAAGCATTGCAGTGGAAAAATTTCGTACGCTGTAGAAAACAGCAGCTGCGGCAGCCTTATTGAATGCCCGAATCTTGCATTTATGGGATCGGATGTCATAAGCGGCAGTGCTATCGGCGTAGTCGTTGCTGTTGGCGAAAAAACCATATTCGGCGAAATGGCAAAACAAGTCAGCGTCAAGCCGGTACAAACCAGTTTTGAAAAAGGCATCAACGGAGTTTCATGGGTGCTTATCCGCTTTATGCTGGCAATGGTTCCGGTTGTGCTGTTCATTAACGGCTTCACCAAAGGCGACTGGGTCGAAGCAGTCCTGTTTGCCCTTTCTGTCGCAGCTGGATTGACTCCTGAAATGCTGCCGATGATAGTGACAACCTGCCTTGCCAAGGGTGCTATGAGTATGGCTAAGGAAAAAACTATCATCAAGAATCTGAACTCGATTCAGAATCTTGGCTCCATAGATATTTTATGTACGGATAAAACAGGTACGCTTACGCAGGACAAGGTAGCTCTGCTGTATCATTTGAATATTGAGGGGAAAGAAGATTTCCGAGTGCTGCGCCATGCTTTTCTAAACAGTTATTATCAGACAGGTCTGAAAAATTTAATGGCTTTTGCCGTTATTGAAAGAACGCAGCAAGAGCAGGAAAATGTGCCTGAACTGCAAGGACTTTCAGAAAAATACACTAAGGTTGACGAGATACCTTTTGACTTCCAGCGCAGGCGTATGAGCGTGGTTGTAAGCAAAACAGACGGCAAAACGCAGATGATTACCAAAGGAGCTGTAGAGGAAATGCTCTCTGTATGCGGCTTTGCCGAATATGAAGGCAAGGCTGTGCCGTTAACGGACATGATTAGAAAATATATTTTGAAGAAAGTGGATAAACTCAATGAGGACGGAATGCGGGTCATTGCCGTTGCGCAGAAGACCGATCACTCTCCGGTAGGCGCATTTTCCGCAGCAGATGAACAGGGCATGGTGCTTATGGGGTATCTTGCTTTTCTTGATCCGCCGAAAGAGTCTGCGGCAAAGGCTTTGAAGGCTATTGGCGGACTGGGCGTAGGTGTAAAAATTCTCACCGGCGACAATGATAAGGTTACAAGCTGCCTCTGCCGCCAACTGGGCATACCTGCAAAACAAATTCTGCTTGGCTCTGATATCGAGGCAATGGCAGATGATGCGCTCTGCAAGGCTGTTGAAACGGTCAGCGTTTTTGCCAAACTGTCGCCTCAGCAGAAAGTGCGGGTTATCAGCGCACTGCGCAGAAATGGGCATAGTGTCGGATATATGGGAGACGGCATAAACGATGCGGCAGCCATGAAGGCTTCTGATGTCGGTATTTCTGTTGACACTGCAGTTGATATTGCCAAAGAATCCGCAGATGTTATTTTGCTGGAAAAGGATTTGTTAGTGCTGCAAAAAGGCATTATTGAAGGCCGTAAAACCTATGCCAACATGATAAAATATATCAAAATGACTGCAAGCTCCAACTTCGGCAACATGTTTTCCGTGCTGGTAGCCAGTGCATTTCTGCCGTTTCTGCCCATGCTGCCCATTCACATTATAATTCTCAATCTCATTTATGACTTGAGCTGTACTGCAATTCCTTGGGATAATGTAGATAAGGAATTTCTTACTGCTCCTAGAAAATGGAATGCCTCGTCTATCGGCAAATTCATGATATGGATAGGTCCGACCAGCTCGGTATTTGACATCACTACTTATCTGCTCATGTATTTTGTGATTTGTCCTGCTATGTGCGGCGGTCTGTTGTTTCATGAAATCACTGACCCTGCAATGCAGGCTTACTATATATCGGTATTTCACGCAGGGTGGTTTGTAGAATCCATGTGGACTCAGACATTGGTTATACATATGATCAGAACTCCTAAGGTGCCTTTTATTCAAAGCAGGGCATCGGCTCCTCTTACACTTATGACCTTTGCAGGCATAGCGGTATTGACTGCAATTCCATTTACTGGTATTGGAGCAGCTATAGGACTAGCTGCTTTGCCGCCGGAGTATTTCGCATGGCTGGCATTAACGATTTTCCTGTATATGACTCTGGTTACAGTGTCCAAAAAACGCTTTGTCAGAAGGTATGGAGAACTGCTATAGTTTATCACTAAGGATAGTTATGAAAGAAATACTTTTAAAAGAAAAATTTTTGATATTGTCCACATTGTTTATGAGCGTTCTGTTTGCCTACGCAGTAACAAGAGGCATATGGAAACTGGAAATAGCCCCTGTGCTGAAATGGAGCGTATCTCTGTTTTTGTTAACAGGCGTATTTAATGTAGTATTTTTGCTGAGTGTGAGACCGGACGCTTATAATTTTTTGTCTATACTTTTTGGAACAGCGCAAGTTTCTATAGTGTTTTTGTTTTTAGCAACACTTGTTTTAGAGGGACTGCGTATTGCAAATGTATATACGAACATGGCGGGCGTGATAATAATGAGCTGTGCTGCGGTGCTGGCAGTGTACTCTGTATATAATTCTGGTACTGCTCCGCGAGTACGGAATATAGAAATAGCGTCTCCGCTTTTGCCTGAAGATTGGAAGCCTATAAGAATAGTGCAGCTTTCGGACATGCACATAGGAATGGGCATGAGCAGAGAAGATTTTGTATCTGCAATAGCGGAAGTGAAAGCTATTAAACCTGATATGATAGTAATTACCGGAGATGTCATAGACGGTTATGTAGAAGAATTGCTTTCTGAAGTTAGTTTTCTTAAGGAGCTGGAAGCTCCGTTGGGAGTCTTTGCAGTGAACGGCAATCACGAAACGTTTTTTGGAATTCAAAAGTGGACAGATGCTTTTGAAGCAATGGGAATAAGTGTTTTAAGAGATGAGTACAAGACAGTCAAAAACGATAAGCATGATTTTGTGATAAAAGGTATAGAAGGCTCTTCTAATTCTTTTAGTGAAAAACAAGAAACGAATTTGCCGGTTATTATTTTGGCACACTATCCGGGGATATTTTTAGAATCTAAAAAGCAAAATCCGGTCCTGCAGCTTTCCGGACACACGCACGGAGGAATGTTTTTTCCGGTAAGTATGCTGGTAAAAGCATTTAACAAAGGATACGTCAGAGGACTCTATCAGGAAAACAACAGCTTTCTTTATGTGACTGACGGCACGGATCTATGGAGGGGCTTTCCTTCACGGCTGGGAACAAGCAACGAGATTCCGGTTATTACTTTAAAGAGTAAAATGTAGAATTGTTGAATGGTGTACCTAATTATCATACACGCCCTTAATTGTTGCTTGGGCTAGTATATGATTTTCCATTTGTTTATATAATTCGTTCAGGTAGAATCCGTTTTTTAGATTCAGCTCTCTATCCAACGCAAATACGTGAAGCTCGTATGTATGAGGTGTATCCGGCGGTGCCATGCCTCCGTAAAAACTGGACAGTTCTCTGCTTTGACTGCCTCCTTGTATGCTCGTCCAGCTATTGGCTCCTTGTACAAAGTCTTTGGCAGTCTGGCTTTCATTTTCTTTCAGCTCTTGCCGTTTCAAATTCGCAGCCAGCCAGTGAATCCACGTAAAGCCTTTGGTTACAGGGTACGCATCTTTATCTTCCAGCACGATTACGAATGTTTTTGTGTTGTCCGGCGGATTTTCTATTACCAGCGGAAGAGAATACGTAGGCATTCCGTTTTTATTCTTAGCACTCCCGTGCTTTCCGTATTTTGCATCAATTTTTCCGTCTTTTATGCCGCTTGATGATATTTGCATTTGTTCCTCCTGATTAGATTGATGATGCTAGTGTACAGCATATTACTATACCTTACAAGCGCACCATACAATCTAATCTGCGCTCATCGCTTTAACCAGCGACAGAATGCTGTATCTTTTGTTCTTATCCTTGATTTTATTGAACGCAGCAACAAGCTCCAGAGTTTCTTTCTGAGTTACCGTAGCAACATTAGGAAAGTTGTTTTTTATCTGTTCTGACAAAGACTCTTTGATAAGGGTAGGAATATTTTCCGATACAATGCCAACAGGCGCAGTGTCTTGTTTGAAAGGAACGCTGTTGTCTATGTCTTCGAAAAATTTGCTTACAGGTACGGAAAGCTCTTCTGCGATTTTCAGTAATTTATTGCAGCTTATTTTATTGTTTCCCCGTTCATATTTCTGGAGCTGCTGAAATGTTATTCCTATGACAGCGGCTAGTTTTTCCTGAGACATCTCTGAGGCGAGTCTGAATGATTTTATCCTGCCGCCTATTACATGGTCTACCAGAGAGTCTTTATCGGTCGGATAGATGATATACTCTCTTGGAGTTTTTTTTATTGGTTTCTTAGATTTTTTTTTCAAATGTCTTTTGTTTTGGGTCATACTGTTAATATAGATATACCAGTGCGCACATACAAGAGCATTATGTAAAATTATCACTTAATTTTTTTATTGCAATTTTTTATTTTAACCATTATTGCAATAAAACTTATTATTATCAATATCATAACAAAAACGAGATTATGCTGTCTTGCAAAAAAAGTACTTTCTGTCTTTAGCGGAAGAGGACGGTCTATGACTGCTTTTTCAAAAATATTTGTTTTTTCTATGATTCTGCCGTAGCCGTCAATTACCGCAGAAATCCCTGTGTTTGCCGCCCGTACTAACGGCAGCCCTTCTTCTATGGCTCGTACCCGCACTATAGCAAAGTGCTGATAGGGTCCGGTTGTTCTGCCGTACCATGCGTCATTCGTTGCGTTTATCAGAAAGTCCGGACGATTCTCAGGGTCTGTGACTCTTCCGGGAAATATCGCCTCGTAGCATATGAGCGGGCTGAATGACGGTAAGGAAGTTATTTCCAACGTTTTAATGCCACTGCCTTTTGTAAAATCTTCCCCGGTGCCAGCTATTGTTTGCAGAGGCAAGTATTTTCTGTAGGGTATGTATTCTCCGAACGGCACTAAATGCGATTTATCATATAGTCCTTGGATATATCCTTTGCTGTCTATGGCTGCAATCGAATTATAAAATTTTGCTTTATGATTCTCGTCCCAGCCTATGCGTACTGTTCCTGCTACTATTACAGTCTCAAACGGAATATACTGTGCGAGTTCCAGTCTTTTCATCGGATTTTGCACCAGATAAAACGCAGACGCTGTTTCAGGCAAAATTATGTAGTCCGGTTTTTTTTCGGAGTCCATCGCTGACAGCTCTATGAGAGTCTGGAAATTCCTCTCGCTTTCGTTTTTATCCCACTTCAGAGTCTGCTTTATATTAGGCTGTACTACCCTTACAAATATACTGCTTTCTTCACTCTTGTTGTTCTCTAGTCTAAGTACTCCGTATACCGCTAATACAACCAATACCGCTATTCCGATTAGCGGAATAGTTTTTTTATTTTTAGAAAACAAACATACTGGTAAACTTGCGGATATTCCTGTTATCAGAGTAAGTCCGTAAATCCCGATGACGCTTGTTATTTGCAGCATACTTAGAGATACGGACCACGTATAGCCCAGAAGATTCCATGAAAAACCTGTAAATAAATAGCTTCTTGCTATATCGCCTAAACACCACAATGCGCCGACTAATAAGGCTCCTTGCAGGTTAAGCAGTCCTTTGTGTTTTGCTATATCTTTTGCTATTACTCCGGCAAACCCATAGTACACTGCGAAAAAAGCCGGAAGTCCGGTAAGAGACAATGGCACTGCCCACCAGAATTTTTCTATGTCTACAAATAGTGCGGCTGAGATCCAGAAAAGCCCGAATATAAAAAATCCCAGAGCGAAAAACCAGCCGGTAAAGAACGCCTGTTTCAGGTTCTTTGCTATTTCCAGCAGTATTATAAATATAGGAAAGCATATCCATAGTATCGGAAACAAGTTGAACGGCGGCATTGACAGCACCATAAGGCTTCCCGCAGCAAATGCCAACGCAAGTCGTTTCCAGAGAGACAGCTTTGATAATTTCTCAATCATACTAATTAAAAGCATATCTGGGCACAGCAGCATTATTTGAAGGGTTCAGATCTTTTTGCAGCCTCGAAAATTCTTCCCATATTTCTTCCGGCACCCTGTCTCCTAGTTCAGCAAGATGCTTTTGTATTTTCGACAGTTCTTCCCTTTTTAACTCGCTATTGCAGGAGAACAGTATTTCCAGCTCTTTTTCAGAGAGATTCAAACCGTCCAAATTAAAATCTTCCTTATATGGCAAGTATCCCAGCGGAGTTTCTATCGCAGATATTTTGTTATCAATTCTTTTGCACATCCATTCGACAACTCTTATATTATCCCCGAAGCCGGGCCACGCATAATTTCCTGTTTCATCTTTATTAAACCAGTTCACATAAAATATTGACGGTGCATTATCTCCGAGTTTAGCTCCTATATCCAGATGATGTTGTAAATAGTCTCCAAAATTATATCCGCAGAAATCACGCATTGCCATGGGATCGTATTTTAATTCCCCTGGTGTCCCGTCAGTCGCTGCGGTTGTTTCAGAACAGATTGTTGCCCCTAAGTAGACTCCGTGGTTCCAGTCACGGCTTTGTCCTACGAGAGGAGTAGTATCAGATCTTCTTCCGCCGAATATTATAGCGTTTACTATCACTCCTTCAAGCGAATCTTCAGGAGCCAATACAGGGCAATTAGTTATAGAGGTAGTAAATCTGGCATTAGCATGCGCTGCCAGTTCTGTACTGTCTGGTGTCCAGTCATTATTCTTCCAGTTTTTCGCATGTTTTGGTTTTTTGTCATTTCCTTCCCAATAAACATCTCCGTCATCTGTCAATGCACAATTTGTGTACAATGTTCTTCCGTTCTCTATAGTCTTCATCATATTAGGATTAGTTGTCATGGATGTTCCCGGAGCAACTGCGAAAAAGCCGGTTTCCGGATTGAAAGCTCTTAGTCTTCTTTTTTCGTCTATGTACAGATAAGCTATATCGTCTCCCAGGCACTCGACTTTCCAACCTGGCAGCGTAGGTTCCATCATTGCCATATTGGTTTTCCCGCATGCAGACGGAAATGCTCCCACTAAGTGATACTGTTTGTTTTCCGGCGATGTAACCCTTATTATAAACATATGCTCTGCCATTCTGTCTGTGCCTTGCGCCTGTGCGGAAGCTATGCGCAGCATACACTTTTTTCCTAACAGAGCATTGCCTCCGTACCCTGTACCGTAAGAATATATGTTGTTTCCCTCAATGTCGTGGCATATGAATCTTCTATCCTTAGTATCGCAAGGCCATGTTTCAGTTCCGTCTCCATACCCGCAGGCGTGCATACATTTCGTAAAGTCTCCGTGTTCACCTAAGACATCCAGCACCTTGCTTCCTGTTCTTGTCATTTCGTGCATATGAGCCACAACGTAAGGACTGTCTGTTGTCTGTACGCCTATCTTTGAAAACTGCGAGCCGGTTGGACCCATAGAAAAGGGTATGACGTACATTGTTTTGCTCTGCATACAGTCTTTATACCGTTTTATCATTTCCCTCATTTCTTCCAATGATTTATGGAGGTTAGTAGGTCCGGCATCTTCTTTTTTTTCTGTACAGATATATGTATATTCTGCTGCTCTTGCAGTATCGCTTGGAGCAGTTCTGAACAAATAAGAGCCCGGTCTGTTCGGGATCGGTATTGCGATTCTTTGTTCTACCATCAAAGCCATAATGGCAGCGTATTCTTCCGGACTGCCGTCACATATGTATATATCTTTTGGATTGCACAGCTGCTCAGTTTCTTTGATAAATGAGAGTAATTTTTTGTTCTTAATGTCTTGGAGCTTTATTGGTGATTGCATGATTTTTCCTTTTTTTATAATTCCTAACTCCTAATTCCTAACTCCTAATTTCCTAAATTGCAAGCCATAACCCTATACTGAGCATCACTTCCCCGGTTCAGCCTGTCCCCATAGCCTCTCATGTGCAGAAATGACGGTTTTACTTCGCTTTTTGCGTCTTCACGCCCGTGCAGCGATGACAGCGAAATATGGTTAAATTTATCAAATATGTTGTTTAACGCTAAATTGAACGACAATAAAGTTTCTTCCGAGTCAGCTATGTAATTCCATTGATTTTCTCCGTTAAGCTCAGGTAGCTGCAAGCCTATGGCAGTATCGTGGACTATGTGATTGTGCGGCAGTTTGCTTATTATATCAAAAAACCGCCTGCCCAGCTTGTTGTTCTTTTTCTTTGTTTCGTCCATTATATCCCAGTGCATCACTTCTTCCGCACCCAGCACCAACGCTATGTGCGGCAGGTCGCTTTGCCACTCCCATTTATTGTTTTCTATTCTTTGCTTGTTCTTTAGGCTCTGCTGTTCGCTTTCTTCCTGCAGGTACAGCATATGTAGCATCTGAGAAATTTCTTCCTGCAAAGCAGAGTCTAATATCGCCAGTTCGTCTTTCGGCGTTTCGTTTTCATAAGTTCCTATTGTTGCGACTACTATTCTATAGCCTCCGGCTCTCATGCTTTTTGCCAAATCCAGCATAGATCTTTGCAGTAATTCAGGATTTAAATCATATATCTTGTGATTCCCGGATTCATGCAGAAGCTCGAATTGCCGCACTGCCGCCCACTCGCCTTTAAATGCTTTTTTCAGCTCTTTCAGAAACCTTACATTATACGTGCCTTGCTTGCCGATTCTTTGTATATAGCTGAATATGACGGTTATCTTACGTCCGCTTTTTTCCGGACTTATGAACAGCCGGTTTCTTACACTTGAGTGCTTCATTTTCTTCTCTCTACGCCGGCATTACCCGGATCAGATTATTGGGTCTATTCTCAGCCGTGTCGTTTAAACACAGCACCCCAGTTCCGACAGAACAGTGCCTGCCAAATACAATGATCCGCATATTAGTATTCTTGCTCCTAATGTGCCAGTATTTTTTTTCTCGATATCCCGTATAGCCGCTTCTACGCTGTTCGCAGTATTTGCCTTGATTTTTATTCCTTTTAATTGTTCCGCCAGCTCTTCCTTGCTTATGGAAGTATGCTCAGGAATATCAACTGTTATTGCTTCTTTTATATATTCTGCAAACGGTCCTATGAACTCCGCAGGCTTTTTAGTCGTTATCATTCCGAGTATCACGTATAGCTCTTTGTGCTTTCCAACATACTTTTTCTCATCTTCCGAAAACCACTCTTTAATCTGCTCTGCTAAAACCTCTCCTGCGGAATCATTGTGTCCTCCGTCAAGCCATATTTCTAAGTTTTTATGCTCTAACTTTTCAAGCCTTCCCCGCCACTCTACGTTCTTTAACCCCTCACGCACAGCAGCTTCTGTTACGGACGGTTTCAAAACACTCAACGCCCGTATGGCAAGACTGGCGTTTTGATACTGGTGCTTTCCGTTTAGTCCGGGTTTCGGCAGCTTAAAGGTATTTTTTTCATCTCGATACTCAAAACCGTCCGATAATATCTTGTATTTCCAATTTTTTCCTTCTCTCTCCAGCGCAATGCCCAGCTTTTCAGCGCACTCTTCAAGAGTCTTCATCGCCAACGCATCAGGCTGATTCGCAGAAAAACACTTGCTGTTTTTCTTCATTATGCCTGCTTTTTCCGCAGCTATTTTGTCTATAGTTTCCCCCAGAAAATCCCTGTGATCCAAAGACAGCCGGTTGATTATTGTCGCCAGAGGATTCTTTATGACATTAGTCGCGTCCAGTCTTCCGCCCAGCCCTGTTTCCAGTATCACAAAATCAGCCTTGTTTTCGGAAAATGCTTTAAACGCTGCGGCAGTCAGTATCTCAAAATAACTCAGCTTCTCCGGCGATGTTTTAGAGTCTATGTCCTCAAGGATTTGTCCGAAATATTCATCGGTTATCAGCTTCCCTGCAATCCGTATTCTTTCGTTCAGGTTGACAAGATGAGGCGATGTGTACACATGCACTTTATATCCGCTTGCTTCCAATATAGCTCTTAAAAATGCGCAAACAGAGCCTTTACCGTTTGTTCCGGCTACATGGAATGTCGGCGGCAATGATTCCTGCGGATTGCCTAGACTCTCTAACAGCTCATAGTACTCAGGTCTTATGGATAAGTTGATAACCACCCTATGAAGACTTTTATATTTGTCTATTATTTGCTGAGCTTTTGTCATTCCTTGCTCCAGCCTGTATCCGTCTGCTTCCAGTATGTTAATTTGTATGGCATGGATTGCAGAGCCTTCCACATTTCTCTTGCTTTTTGTAATGCGTTTTCGTTATTGCCGTCAAAAATATTACATACTCTTTCATACCCGCTCATTTTATCGGATTCAGCCATGTTTGTTAAAAACAAGAATGCCGCCATGTTCGGATTCTCGTCTTTATGAGTTATCCATATAGGTTGTGATTCCGCTTCTTTATCCTCTTCGGTTCCGTGCGGCAGAAAGCTGTCTTGAGTATACACCCATAAAAATTTCGCCAGTTCCTCACTCTGTGCAGCATTTGCTGTTTTTACTACTGCTCTCAGGTCTCTTTCCAGAGTCTTAGCCAACAGCTCCGGCAGTACTTGCTCAAGAGTCTTTCTTGTCAAATGGTAGAAATGTATTTCTGTCATTTCTTTTTATGCTTTTTTTCTATGTAATCCGCTGCAAAGCTATCGAGCAGCCTTACTCCAAAAGCAGTAGCCCATTTGGGAGACAAAGCAGTACCCTTTTCATTCCACGCTATTTCGGCTATATCTACATGCGCCCACTTGACTCCTTTATCAACAAATCTTTCAATGAACTTTGCGCCTACAGTGCCGCTGGCTCCTCTTGCATTTCCCATGTTCTGCATATCTGCTATAGGGCTGTCTATCATCTTATCGTACACATCATCTGTAGGAAGACGCCACAGCTTTTCACCAACTTTTTTACCGCTGTTAGTCAGCTCTTCACTCAAGGTATCGTCATTGCTGAATAACCCAGCGTACATATTATTGCCAAATGTTGTAAGCATTCCTCCGGTAAGAGTGGCTATGTCTATGATACAGTCCGGTTTAAACTTCTTCTGCGCATACCACAACGCATCTGCAAGTACCAGTCTTCCTTCAGCGTCCGTATTCAATACTGCAACAGTTTTGCCGGAGGCTGTTTTCACAACGTCTCCCGGCTTTATGGCTGTGCCGGACGGCATGTTTTCCGCTGTGCCGATTACGCCGGCTATGTTGACCTTTGCCTTGCGTCCTGCCAGTGCTTTCATTACTCCGATAACAACAGCAGCTCCGGCCATATCGCCTTTCATTGCCTCCATATTATTGCCGGGCTTTAATGATATGCCTCCGGAGTCAAACGTAACTCCTTTTCCCACAAAACAAGCATCTGCTTTTTTGTTAGTTTTCTTACCGTTCCAAAACATAGCAACCAGTCTTGGCGGATGCGCGCTGCCTTTTCCTACTCCCAGTAATGCCTCCATTCCTAATTTCTGCATTTTCTTTTCGTCCAGCACTTCAATAACGACTCCTAACGCTTTGAGTTTGGCTGCTTCATTTGCCAGTTTTATGGGAGTCATAACATTGCTTGGTTCGTTGACCAAATCTCTTGCTAACAGCACTCCCTCGGCAACCTTGCTCAATGTTGCATAGTGCGCCTTAGCCTTGTCTGCTTTTTCCGTCAAAATAACCAGTTCTTTCAGCTCTGGTTTTTCGTCTTTTTTCTTAGTCTTGTATTTATCAAATTTGTATGCTCCCAATAATGCGCCCATACCAATGTTTGCAGCTATTTCTTCTTTGTGCAAATCTTTTACGTCTATATCGTCAACAATACAAAAAGCATTCTCTGTTTTGTTATTCAATATTTTCGTAAGCCCGCCGCCCAGCTCTTTGAATGTCTGCGCAGTTGCTTTTAAAGGAGAGCCTATGCCCAACAGCACAATTCTGGACAGCTTTGTGTTCGCAGGAGCTATTATCTCCAGTATTTTATCTTGTGCCGCATCAAAACGAGAAGTTTTTATTGCTTTTGAAATACCTCCGCCAAGTTTTTTATCCAGTACTTTAGCTATTTTTCCAAGCGATGCCTTCTTTGCTTTCGCTTCCTGAGCTATTAATATAACGACAGTGCCGTTTGAGGGTATTGTATTTTTAGAAAACTGTATTTGCATAGTGATGTGTCCTTTATAGTAACGCCTTGAACATAATACGCTTTAAACTTGGATTGTAAATAGTATAAATATCGTTATAATCAAGCAGTGAATTATATGCAATGCCCAAAGAATCAAATACTTATGAAAAACCTGACGCTTATTAAATATATAACATACATGCTGATAGTTGCTTTTGCTTTTGCAACGCTTGCCGTTACGTTTGTAGTGCTTTTTTCTCAATCTTTCCGCTTCCTTGCTTTAGTCGTAAATAATTCCGCTACTGCTTTTGTTTTTTTTACTATGCTTGCGGTTTCTTCCATCATATTCCTTCCAATCATCATGCCTCTTGGAATTGGAGCCGCAGTAGGATTTGTGTATAATAAAATGTCCGAATCCAGCGAGCTAATCATTATGCGCGCGTGCGGCATGGCTAACAGACAGATTATTCTGCCTGCGCTTATCATGGCTGCGCTGGTTGCTGTGCTTGGCTGGACTATGACGCTGTGGGTTTCTCCTATGGCAAGCCGGGTCCTGTCTTCTATGCGCTATGAAACTCAGAACAATCTTTTGGCTCTTGTTGCAAGACCGGGCACGTTCAACGATGTCGGCAATGACATAACGTTCTTCATCAATAAAAAAGGGCAAGCGGGTTCTTTACAGGGTATTCTTATTCACGATGCTAGAAACTCTAATAAACTCGTTACTATTATGGCTGATTCAGGCAACATTACTAAGAAAAACAACGAGCCTCAGATGACTATTTTCAACGGCAGACAGCAGGAATTTGACAAAAGAACAGGGTATATGTCCGAGCTTGTTTTTGACCAGTACGTTTTTGATATTCAGTCTCTTGCAAGAGAGCGGTCGGCGCGCACAAAGCAGTCCAAAGAACTGTCTGTTTTTGATTTATTAAACAAAGATTTCGATGCCTCTTCCGTGAAAGGCGGCAAAGACAGAATGAGAGCGGAGCTGCATTCCAGATTTGCCACTCCTTTTCTGTCTTTTTCCTATACTCTTATTATTCTGGCTTCTATCCTTGTAGGCTCTTTTAACAGGCGCGGCATGATTTACAGAATCCTTATAGGTGCTGTTTCCATTGTCGTTGTTCAGGCTGTATTCATGACCGCGGAAGCATTAGTTCTGCGCGATTCTCTGTATCTTTGGCTGCTTTATGCTGCTGCTGTTTTGCCGGCAGTATTCTGTTTTTTCCTCATTCAGTCTGAAACTTACTTCAAGAGGAAAGCATGATAAAACGTTGGGTTCTCGCATCTTATTTCGGCAAACAGTATTTATACCGTTTCCTAGCATTCCTTGCAGCGTTGATGGGCATTGTTTTTCTTTTCGAAGTAGCGGAGCTAATGCGCAGATCCGGCTCTAAGCACGAGGTGCCTTTCAATGTCATTCTTACTATGGCAGCCTATAAACTGCCTGACACTATCGAACAAATCCTTCCTTTTGTAGTGCTTTTCGCAGGTCTTCTTACTTTTTGGAAACTCACAAGGACTCAAGAGCTGATTGTTGCCAGAGCCGCAGGAGTTTCTGCTTGGCAGTTTGCTGCGCCTGCTTTGCTGGTCACTTTTCTTTTCGGCATTATTAATATAACGGTTCTCAATTCTATCGGCGCAAGTCTTCACGGCAGATATAAAGAGCTTGAGATTCAATATCTTGATGCTTCTCCTACTTTCGAGTTCACCGGTACGGGCTTGTGGATGCGGCAGTCATATCAAGGCAACAATTATCTAATTCATGCTGATAAAGTTAAGTTTTCTCCTTTGACTCTTGTTCCTGTAGTTGTTTTTGTTTATGACGAGGAGGGGCGGTATATCAAGCGCATAGACGCTCCGGAGGCTCAGCTTATTGACTCTTCGTGGGTCGTTCCTAACGCCATTATTAATTTCAGCAACAACACTTCCGAAGAGGCGGAAGAGTGGGATTTGCCTACTAATCTTACTGTTTCTAAAATACAGGACAGCATGACAGATCCTAATACTATCTCTGTTTGGGAGCTTCCTAAATTCATAGAAACCTTAGAGGCTATCGGGCTTCCCACTATGCGGCATGAAGTTGCTTTCCACAGCATTCTGGCGCAGCCCGTTGCTCTTTTAGCTATGGCACTTTTCGCTGTTGCTTTTTCTTTGCGCCTCAACAGACGAGGCGGAGTGCTGCCTATGATTATTGCCGGAGTTTTTATCGGCAGCCTTGCTCATTTTCTCAACAAACTGGTGCTTGCACTGGGCATGAATAATACTCTTCCTATAGTGCTTGCTACGTGGGCTATTCCGGTAATTATGCTGGCTCTCGGCATCGCTGCATTGCTTCACATAGAAGAAAGCGGCTAGTCTGCATTCTGCATTTTTATTTCTGCATTACTAACTGCCATTTCGTTATGTATCTGCTTGCCTCTGCCGCTGTTTTGTAGTCTCTTTCAAAAACGCCCAAGCATTCGAAGCCTAAGTCTTTCAGCACTTGCTGAGATCTTTCGTTCGAAAGCGTTGTTGTGGCTATTAGTGTTTTTGTTTTCTTTTTTACTTTGCTTTGTATCACTTCTCTTATTGCTTCTTTTATCAGTCCTTGTCCCCAGAAAGCTCTGTCCAGTACGTAGCCTATTTCTTTTTGTTCCGTGTTCAGTATGCGCAGCCAGATGGCTCCGATGAGTTCGCTTTTGTTCTTTAGCGATACTCCGAAACACATATCTTTTTTCATTAGCTCCAAAAGCTCTCTGCCGTCTTGGTGTGTGAAGGGATATGTTATTGTGTGCAGATGTTCCGCCACGTCTTTGGACTTGAATATTTCTACGAGAGAAGGAATATCCCTGACATGTATCGGGCGTATTTTCAGACGCTCAGTATCTATATTTTTTGAGAAGAAACGCATTATATTACGCGCGGGTTATTCTTTTCAGGAGCGGCGTTTTCAGAGCTGCTATGAGAAAACGACAGCATATTGTTAGCAGCGGTTTCCGTGATGTTTTGCATAGTTTTCTGCATCTGCTCCCAGAACAGGCTTTGCAGTCCCGGATTGAACCAGTTTTGCGGAGTAAGCGGATTGTTTAGAAGCTGCATACTCTCTTTCATCTTCTTTTCGAGCTCTTCTGTCAAAGCTCTTTGCATAGGTCCGAGATCCGGCAAACCTAAGAGATTGCGAGCTTCTTCCGGCGTGCAGTCTATATTAAAAGTGATTTTCATGTTAGAGCTCCAAAGGAAAACGTTAACTCTATATTAACATTTTTTCTTCTCGAAACCAAGTTTTTTTTCTCATTCCTCTTCCGGAGTTATGATTTTTGAGATCATACCATACCAGCTTTTTTCTGATGCCTGACCGCCCGCACAGATTATCAGTTTCTTTTTTGCCCTGGTCAATGCCACGTATAATAATCTGTTGTACTCTTCCATGAGACCTGAGAACTTTTTATCGTGATGTTTTTGCAGGCCGGACACGATAGGCTTTTTAGACACGTACACTATATCGTTTTCTATTTCCAATAATCCGTTTGCGTGTGCGGCTGTCGGAGATTTTCCTGTATCCGGTAAAATCACAACCGGAGCCTCCAGTCCTTTTGCTCCGTGTACAGTCATTATTTTAACTGCGCCTTTAATATCCTCCAGCTTCCTTTTTATTTCGAGCTCTGTTTTTTCTATATGCCTGATAAACAGCTCGAGGCTTTTTTCATGCTCATTGGAATAGCCGTATGCCTGCAACAAAAATTCATCTATGCTGTCGGACGACATGTTGCCCAGCCTTGCCAGCAGCGCATTGTATCCGCTGTATTTGCTTGCAGGACACGGCATGTTCAGCACACACGATACGAACTCGAACGGAGAAGAATTTTTTGATATTTTTATCAGATTTTCCAAATATGAGACTATTTCGCTGTTAAGCGATTTTAATTCGTTCCATAAAAAGCCGCTTCTTCCTATCGCTATATCTTCTATGCTTTTATCGTCCAGCCCTATAAACGGCGTTTTCAATAATACTCCTAAGTTCAAATCATCTTCCGGCAGTAAAACGAATTTTATCACTGACATCAAATCCTGCACGCACAATTCTTCCGATAATAAAAGTTTATCCATGCCTATTGTTGAGATTCCTTTTTCGCGCAAAACTTTATTCAGATTTGGTACAATGCTTCTTGTGCGTACCAGTATCATAATATCGCTGAAATCTTCAATCTCTCCGGTGTCTTTCATACAGAGTATTTTATCCGCTATGCTTTCTGCGAGTTCTTCTTCATCTTCAAATGATTTCCATACTTCCATGCTTTTTTCTGTTGGGCTGTTGTTGAGAAATGCATGATGTTGTATTATATCGTCTACGCCTTTTCTCGCTTCTTCCGAGAGTTCATATATCCTGTCTATCTCTTCCAGCAGTTGTTTTTCCGAGCGGAAAGATACGTCTATCTTTACTTCCTCAAGATAGTCTCTCAGTTTTTCTTCCTGCTTGATGAATTCGCCTCTGTCCGCTCCTTGAAAACTGTATATAGACTGTTTTTTGTCGCCTACTATGAATAGAGTTTTGTCTGTATCGCCGCTCCAGAAGTTATCTGTGAGCTTGTGTATTATCTGCCATTGCAGCTTGTTAGTATCCTGCGCCTCGTCAATTAAAAGGTGTTTTATTGTGTAATCCAGTTTGTACAAAATCCATTCCAAGTCCGTATCGTCAAAAAGCTTTGCCGTATATGCAATTAAATCATCGTAATCCAGCATTCCGAGAGATTTTTTCTTATTCTGCCACTGTATTCCGAAAGACAATCCTATATCCGTTATAGCCTTTGTTATATCGAATATTCCAATGCCTTCTATGTCCTGAATTGCTTTAAGGCACCTTTGCGCCTCTGCTTCCAAAGATTTTACAAGATGCTCCGGTTTATTTTTCAGTAAAGTTTTTCTGGGCTTATAGTCTTTTGTCAAAAATAACTGGATATAATCGTCAAAAGCCATATCTTTCAGCTGCTCTTTGTCAGTTTTATCAATAAAATCGCGTATAACCTCTTCTTTAGTTTTAAATCCGGAAGTCAGTTTTTGGAATATGCTTTCAAGCATAGTTTCTTTTTGCTGATTTAGATTCTTTGCAAAATCAAAATATTTTCCAATTTCTACGAACGTTTCTAAATTTTTATCCAGCGTTGTATCGCTCCACTCCAGAGAGATTTTTGTTATGGCTTCTTGATTTATGCTGTCTCTTAGAAAATTATTGAACTCTTCTTTTATCAGATCTTTTTTGTCGTTTTCTTCCATGATTCTGAAATTAGGCATAAGCCCGGCTTCTATTGGAAAACGAGAAAGTATTTCCTGACAGAAACTATGTATAGTGCATATCTTTACATTAGTTCTAAGCGTCTTCGCAAACAGCGTTCTTGCCAGCTCCAAAGAAAAAGGTCTGGATTCCATAAGAGTATTTATTTCTGCTTTTAAATTTTCTTCGGAGCAAATCGCCCAAGAATGCAGCTTGGTCATGATTCTTTCGGACATTTCAGATGCGGCGGCTTTTGTATATGTTATACACAAAATTTTATCAGGCTCATTTCCGGATAATAATATTCTGAGAACTCTGTCTACTAAAACTTTAGTCTTGCCGGAACCTGCCGATGCGTTCACCCACACGGATTTGCCCGGATCCGATGCTGTGTTTTGTAATTTATTTATGTCGGTTTCTTTAAGGGCGAGTATCATTTTTCCCACTCTTTAATTCTGGAAAGGTGCTTGTAGTCGTCATATTTCAGCTCGTCAGTTGCTTTGTATGGACTCGGACTTGTTTTATTGTAATACGGCGCAATCAAATCTTTAAGCTGTCTCAACGAGTTTTCTATAAAATAACTCTTATACTCCAAAGCCTTGCACTTAGTACTGTTTGTAGAGATTTTCCAGTACTCCAATCCTGTAACTTCACTGTTTTTCGGCAGATTTTCAAATCCGTTATTCATCGCTATCAATCCCAATAACGGTAACTGCGGCTCTGAAAAATCTTCGATTTTTTTTCTGCCGGGAGGCTCTCCGGTCTTATAATCTATTATCGTAATCTTGTTATCTTTTGAAATTTCTATTCTGTCTGCCTTGCCTTTGATAGTAAAAGTAATATCCTCTAAATCTATTTCCATTTTTCCGCGCTGCTCTGCAAGGATTTTCACAGCATTATTTCTGTGTTCTGTTTCCTGTTCTATTATCCAGTCCGCTATGTCCGACAACTGGGCTTTCCAAGTCACTTCTGTTTGTATGGCAGGCAGTTTTTTATATGCCTCATATGCTATCTTCAAAAATTCTTCTTTTACGTTTTTGGGAAGCTCAGCCGGATATTTTTTCGTGAACTCTTCCAGAACCTTGTGTATCAGAGTTCCTTTATCTGCTGCGCCTAAATCCTGTTCTATGCTTTCTAACGGAAGAAATTTTAGTACATATTTCGCATAGATGTAATACGGGTTTTGTTTCCATTTCGCTATGTCCGTAACATGAACCAGCTTCGGTCTTGCGTCTGGCGGCGGATTAGGAGCGGGCTTATCACAGCATTTACTGACTTTTGCCGCGTCCAAACTCTTTGCCAATTTTGGAAGCTCATAACCGCCGGACACAGAACCTAAAGCATTCATTACTGTTGTAAGCATTCGTGTAAACCTAGATTCAACAGAAGGCACACTGTCTTCCGAACACGCTCTTGTCATAATAACTTGTTTGAAAGATGCCAGAGTATAAAAATCGTGCGCTCCCAGTCCTATGCGTATGTCCGGAGAAGCCAGTCCGTATTTTTTCTGCATACTAAAGGAAAGCCACGGATTAGCCGGAGTGCTTAGAGGAAACGAACCTTCATTCAATCCTCCCAGAATAATCACATCAGCATTAAGGCACCTTGCTTCAAATGTTCCGGCTATCATCAGCCGCGGATTGTAGTCTTTAGCCGCATTGTTTTTGATAGCTGCTGCTGCGAAGAAAGTTTTCAGCAGCGATGCGTAGTCATCTATTGATATGTTATCAATGTGTTTCGCATACTTCGAGTCAAATATTTCCTTTATCTGTTGTCCTTCTTCCGTATCCCAAAGAGTTTTGGCATTCGCTAATTTTTCCGCCAGTTCTATGTGCTTTTCAAATATCTCTTTCAACGAAAGTCTGGTATTTATATCAAAACCGTATTTCTCTTTCATTTCAGCAATCAATGCTTTGCAAACATTTCCTTTATCAGACATAGCGTTTGTTTTAGTATACGCTTCATCATCACTATGATGTTTGTACTCTCTTTGCGAAAGCTCGTAAGCCAGTATGTGCTCGTCATTCTCACAGACATACAATGGGTGCTTCAATATAGCCAGCCAATCCAGCGTTGTTTCTGTTTTTTTCAGTGCTCTTGAAACTAACAACAAAAAATCTCCAACCTGTGTGCTGTTCAGATCAGGCGGTTTGGTGTCTTCTATTTTTATATCCCATCTCTTCAATATTTCAGAAACCAGTTTCGATAAAGTCCTGTCATTTGTCACCAGCATTACTGTTTTTTCAGAAGAAGCCAGCGTCTCTTTTATCTTTATCGATATTCCTAATGCTTCTTGATACTTGTTCTCAAATTTGAAAAAGGACAAACCATCATCTTTTGTTTCTTTTTGGAGCCTGCTCCATTCATCAGTCATGTTTGCCGGCAGAAAGGCTGCTCTTAATAGCCTTTGTCTTGCAGTGTTTTGTGAAGTATAAGATATTTTCGGTATGCTCGTTAAATCCGTAATACTCATGCTGTGAAGCAGTTTTATCATATTATATTGAGGGTGAGTCTCGTCAATTTTATCGCTCACAGTTCTGTCAAAAGACACATCAAGCTCCGTGTCCAGTCCCGGCAAAATCACCAAACCGTTTTCAAGCGCGGCAGCAGCACTCATCAGTCTTGCAGTGCCGGGAATAGAACCCGTAGAGCCTGCTATTATAATAGGGTTTTTTGACCCGCTGTTTTTCCAGCTTTTAATCTTGTGCTCTGTGATTAAATTATGCCTTTGTATTTTGTCTATGTAGCCTTCTTCGGATAGAATATCCTGCCACGAATCTCCTATAATCTTCAGAAACGTCAGATTTTTCTCAGAGTGTCTGGACAATCCGGCTATTTTTAAAGTTTCATCATTCGCTATTTTTGACGCTATCTTTTGCAAGTCAGTGCTGGATATAAGACAGCTGTCTATGAAAGCGGAGAGAGACTGCCCGGACAAAAGAGCCTGTTCAACAGTAACGTCTTTGTATGCTTTTTTTATAAGTCTGGTAAGTATTATTTGACGTTGTATATCAGATATGGCAGGTTTTATATCAATATCCGTGTTGTCATGCTCATAGTCATCTATCTCGTTCAGCTTATATATTTGCGGCAGACTTTTAGTTTTTTTTATGAGGTGTTTTTTTAATTCGTTTCTGGCTCTTCCTGTAGGCAGAAATATTGTATAATTTCCCAGCGTCTCGTTTTTTTCCAATAAATATTTTGATAAGGTTTCTATGAAGTTTTCGCCGGCCGGTATGGTAGCTATGTTAGTCATGGCATTTTATTCCATGTAAGAAGCGCATTTGCTTTTTGTAAATCTTCCGGTGTGCCTATGTGATAGCACGTTCCGGAATGCTCAAGCCCATACAGTTTATGCTCTTCCTCTGCTTTGTGCCATATAACATTGTTGGAAAAAACTTTCGAAGGATGAACGGCAAAAAGCTCCGGCTTCAATATCTGGGTTGAAATCAGTACGTATGGACGGGGCGGCTTTGTGTTTTTTCTGTACACTTCTCCATTAGGCATTAGAAAAAAATCTCCGTCATCGGAAAATCCCATAGCTTTTTCAGTTCGCATCAATAGTAACAAAACGTCCATAACTTCCGGATTCCACATCTCTATCATTCGGCTTAAACTGCCAAACTCTTTTACAGCATCTACCCACGGAAGATCTGCATTCATTGCGAAAAAAGGCTTATTTCCAAAGTAGGGCAGGGCTTTTGCTATTCCTCCTCCAGTCTCCAAAATCTCTTCTTCTCTGGAAATGATAATTTCTTCTAAGCCCAGTTTCGCTAAATCCAGAGACCTCACATAGCTTTCTATTTGTTCATAGAGGTAATGAGTATTTACAACTACTCTTTTTATGCGACCTGTGTCGCCCAGTTTTGCGAGTGCCAGCTCCAGCATTGTTTTTCCATGCACTTTTAAAAGAGGCTTTGGCGTTGTGAGCGTAAGAGGTCTCATTCTGGTGCCGAATCCTGCACAGAGGACTATGGCTGTGTCAGATATTTTTGTGTGTTTTTCTAACATGATTAGTATCAATAAAAGGTTGTGAGTGGGCTATTTTCAAAAAAAGTTTTTGCAGATGTGCTTCGACTCGCGGCAAGAATCGTATCTTATCCGTGTTTTTGAGTTTAGCCAAAATGCCTAAAATTCTGGTATGCCTTTGAGCGGATAATATGTAACATGCTTTCAGCATGTCTTCTTTTGTGATGTTTTTGTTTATTGCGCAGTAGGCATCTATGACCTGAGGTAATAAAGAAAAGCCTCCGTCTCTGCGGACTTCCTCGCACAAAGAGGCGACATCATAAGCGACACAGCCAACGCCTGCATCTTGGAAATCTAAAACTCCTATATCATATGTATTGGTTGGAACATCAGCTGATTGGCTTTTACTTTTAAAAGAAAACATTAAATTGTCCGGCATAAAGTCTCGCAATAGAATGCTTTTTGGCAGAGTATCTATGTATTCCAACGAGTTATGCCAGCAACTTAAGAAATCACTTCTTTGTTTACTCGATAGCTCTTTTTTGTAAGCGTAAGGAATATAAAAATCCAAAAACAAATCCATCTGAGACAGAAACATATCTTTATTAAACAGGGGAATATCCAGTTTTTCTAAAGCATCACTTTCTGTTCTGTTATGCAGCGTTGCCAGCAATTCAGCCGCTTTTATATAAAAAGGCAATGCCTCTGCACCGTTATCCAACAGCATACCGATGTTTTGAGTGCCCAAATCCTCCATCAGCACCAGTCCTTTGTCAGCCTTTTCTGCGATTATAGAAGGAGTATGTACACCCAATGCTTTAAGGAATGCTGCTATTTTTATGAATTCTTTGGTTTTTTGATTCTTATCTGCGGCCATCAGTATAGCGGATTCTTGACCCCTCTTTAATCGCGCATACCGTCTGGAAGAAAAATCTCCGCTGAACCAATCCATAGATACATGCTCACCCCAGCCGGTGCTTTTCAAAAATTCCGATATTTCAAGCGTTGTCATTTTTATGCTCTAACAATAATTTATATTGTGTTAATTAAAGTAATAAAATCCTTGTGAATAATCAACAAATCTTTTAGTCTGTAGGGAATTTGATTCAATCCGGAATTTGTATTTATGCTGAAAAACAAAAAATTGCGTGTTTTGCTCTGTTCTTGCGTGTTCTCGTGCCTGCTGTTAACCGGTACTGCGGCTATAGCGGATGTCTCCAGAATCGCTGCCGTGCAGATTGAGGGTACTCAGCGAATCGAAGACGCTACTGTTCTCTCTCACCTTAAACTGCAGGTGGGAGACGAGGTTTCTTCTCAGCAAATAGACGATTTTCTCAAAACCCTATATGCGACAGGGCTTTTCCAAGATGTCGATGTCTCTATTGACAGAAACGGCGTGCTGCTCATAAGAGTTGCAGAAAACCCTATCATCAACAGGATTGCTTTCGAGGGCAACAGTGCTATCGACACCGAAGATCTTGTAAAAGAAACTAAACTCAGACCCAGAATGACCTATACCGTGCCCAAGGTCGAACAGGACGTTGACCGCATACTCGAACTTTACAGAAAATCCGGCAGATTCGGTGCCTCGGTAGTGCCCAAAATTGTAAAGCTGGAGCAAAACAGGGTGGATCTGGTTTTCGAGATAATCGAAGGCGATAAAACCGGAATTCAGAACATCAATTTCATCGGCAATAAGGTTTTCTCTGACAGCGAACTCAGAGAAGTTGTTTCTTCCAAAGAAAGCGCATGGTGGCGTTTTTTATCTACGTCTGATTACTATGATCAGGAGAGAATAAATTATGATAAAGAGCTGCTTCGCAGATTCTATCTGAACAGCGGTTTTATCGATTTCAGAGTTGATTCTTCCGTTGTAGAGCTGACTCCGGACAGGAGGGATTTTTTCGTTACTTTTACCATGGAAGAGGGAGAGAGGTATAAGTTCGGGCAAATCAGCGTGTCAAGCGAGCTTAAAGGCGTTGACAGCTCTGTTTTCGAGAAATTTATCCTTGCCAGACAAGGCGATTGGTACAGTGCTGATTTAGTCGAAAAGTCTGTTGCAAAACTGGGAGCCGTGCTCGGCGATATGCAGTATGCTTTTGCAGGTATAGTGCCCGATATTAATAGAAACAAAGATGAGAGAACTGTTGATTTGGTTTTCCACATCAAGGAAGGACAGAAAGTTCTCGTAGGGCGTATTGATATAAGCGGCAATGTCAGCACTGTTGACAAGGTCATCAGAAGAGAGATGCTGCTTGCTGAGAACGATCCTTTCAGTGCTTCCGCTCTTCAGAAGTCTGAACAGAACATCAGGGATTTAGGCTTTTTCTCGGATGTAAAGGTTACTACTACGGATGGAGATCAGCTTGACAGAGCCGATATACAAGTTGCCGTAGCTGAAAAGGCAACCGGAGAGGCTTCTATCGGCGGAGGCTATTCTTCTACGGACGGTCCTTTGGGCAGCGTGAGTCTTTCTCAGAGCAACTTCATGGGCAGTGGACAATATGCCAGACTCGGAGCTACTATTTCAGGAAGGACTCAACAGTTTGATTTCAGCTTCACCGAACCTTATTTCATGGATCGCAAACTTTCTGCCGGTTTTGACGTGTATGCGAGAACTACGGACAATCAGGACGTAAGCTCTTATGATGTTCGGAGCATTGGTACGGAGCTGCGTACAAGCTATCCGCTGTCCAGTGAAATCCGTCAAAAGATTGCTTACAGCCTGCACCAAGACAAGATTTCCAATGTGCCGGCCGATGCTTCTATTTACGTCAAGGATCAGGCGGGAACTTCGCTGACTTCTTCCATAGGGCAGTCTCTGTTTTATGATACGAGAGACAGCAGGCTTAATCCTACTTTGGGATATGTTTATTATCTGGATACGACAGTTGCCGGAGTCGGAGGAGACCGCAAGTGGTTTAAAACTTCCTTAGGAGGAACTCAGTATTATCCTCTTGCCGAGAAGTGGATTCTAAGCGGATCTTTTGAAGGAGCCAAGATTTGGAGCTTCAACAGCGGCGGAACTAAGATTAACGAGCGTTTCTTCCTTGGCGGAGACAACTTGCGCGGTTTTGAATATGCAGGTATCGGAGACAGAGACGTTTCGTCCAGTTATAACGATGCTTTGGGCGGAGATTGGTATGTGAAGGGTACGGCTAATTTGGAAATGCCTACTCCTTTGTCTTCCGAGTTCGGCATAAGGGCTCATTTGTTCTCTGATATTGGTATATTGGGTTCTATGGATAATCCTCCTTTGTCAGGCAGCAAGATTATCCGCGGACAGTCTCTGCATCTTAGCGTTGGTGTCGGTATAACTTGGGATTCTCCTTTTGGTCCTGTGCGGGTTGATTATGCGCAGCCTATTTTGTACGAGTCCTTTGACAAGAAGCAGCATATTCATTTCAGTTTTGGAGCTAAGTTCTGATGCGTATCATTGCTTTTATCTCGTTGCTGTTGGCTTTCTCTTTTTGCGGCGCGGCGTTTGCCGCTGAGAAAGAGACCTTGCCTGCCAGTGTAGTTGCTGTCATCGACATTCAGAAGATTATGGAAGAGGCTTTGGCTTCTAAGGAAATACAGAAAAAGCTGGACGCCAGAAGATCTCAATTTCAGGCTGAGATTACAAAGGAAGAGAACGAGCTGAGGAAGGCGGAAAAGGAGCTTGCGGCTATGCGGGATACGCTTGCGGTTCACGAGTACTCTAAGCGGGAGCAGCAGCTTAAACAACGTTTTTCCGCTGTGGAAAGCTATGTGCGCACAAGGCGCAAGGTTCTGGATCAATCCTACACTATTGCTATGGACGCTATAAGAAAGGCTGTTATTTCCATTATTGAAGAGGTTTCTCTGCAAAAAGGGATTAACATTGTGATTGTGAAACAGAACATTATTTGGACTAACAGGAAACTGGATATTACCTCGGACGTGTTGACCTTGTTCAATAAAAAGATTCCGAAAATAAATGTGAATCTGCCGCTGGAGGCGGAAGAGAGTGAGTAATTAGGAGTTAGGAATTAGGAAATAATTTTCTTTCCTAATTTCTCATTCCTCACTTCTAATTTATAATTACCCATAAACTCCTTAGAAGTCGTAATAATCGTACCAAAGCTTTCAAATCTTTTCTCTGTGTTTGCGGAATCAGGCCATGCTCCGTCTTTTGTTTCTATGGGAATGTTTGCGTAAGTGTCTGTCAACGCATACACTGTAGGCGTTATGCTGTTTGCCTTTAACATAGGAACAAAGTATGTCCAAATCTCATCATGAGTGATTTCTACGCAATAGTTGCCTGCCAGCCCGCCTATACATATGTTAACGTCTGTTGTACCGTCTTTTTTCAGCTTATTTATTATTTTTTCAAAAGCCTCAAATGCAGCAGCATTTTTAGTCTTGCCGTCATTTTCCATTACTATACCGTAGCCGTGCAAATTTTTATCTGTTCCTTTGCGTACCATAACGAACATTGCTTCATTATCTGACTCTTTTATGAGTGATTTAGATTTTTCATCATTTTCTGTCATCTCTCTGAAATCAGGAGGAAGTGCGAGCGATACTTTTTGAGCCAATTTACAGCTTTCTGTGTCTTCTACACAATGTATGGTCCACAGTGTCTGTGGAAAGCTTCCGATCGTGCCTTCCGGGACAATTTCTGCTTTTCCGTTAATTATTTTCAGATGCACAGGAGTAAACGGCTCCAACTCATGCACAGCTGCAAACGAGCGATGATATTTAGGATGCATCTCTTGTGAGCATAAAACCACATTGCAAGAATCTTGTTTAATCCAATTTATAAATTCTGTTACAGCATTTATCGTGGCTTCGCCTCTGGGAACGCACAAATTGCCGCCTTTTTCCAATGGAAGTTCATACAGAAATCCATTCTGAAAATCTACTAAACCAAATATATTGGCGGTTTTCTGCATCATATTCCTCCAAGCCGATTATTTGCCATAATGTTGTTATGTACAGCACTTTCTATTTCTTTGTGAAGTGATTCTTCTATACCTACTATGTACAGTCTTTGATTTATTATGTTTTTATGCGCTATATCCAATCTCTCAATAGATGTAAAAAATCTGTTTCTGCTGTCTTGTAAAATTCCTTTATCGTCTGTCAGCCCTTCAAATTTCTTGAAAACGTGCTTTCCGTTTTTCATAAAAACTACCATAGGGTTATAATACTGAGTATCCGGTGAGAAAATTTTAAACGGATTTCTGCCGGGAATAGAAGTATAAGAAAAAATCTCTGTATCTAGCGTACTGTTTCCAAGAGTTACCAGATCTTCTCTGTATAGTATATCACCGGCATAATTTCCATTGGCACCAACGATTCTTGCTATTTTATGGTATCCCGGCACGCCGTACTTTATGCTGTCATCAGAGAATTTCATTACGTTAAAGGCACCATGTTTATCTGTTGCCTCACATGTTTTCATCACAGCGCTTGTTTTTGTTTCATCAATAGATTGTCTTGCAAGGTGAGTTCCGATTCCAAAAGAATCTATAAGTGCTTCATTCCTCATCAGATTATATACGTCTGATATCGATGGCGCATCAGAGTACATTATAGTAGCGTTTTTGTAGCCTGCTTTGTCCAACATTTGCCTTATAAGCCTGCTGAAATAATCAGGATCTCCGGCATCAATTCTTACTCCTTTTGCCGGAATGGAGATTTCCTTGCACACCTCCAAAAAGTCTAACACTCCACGCTCTGTGCCATATGTATCAGGCAAACATACGTTCAGTGCCTCTAAATTATTTTCAGCCCAGAGCTTAAATGCTTCTTTTTGTGAACGTTGGCTCATTATGAATGAGTGTGCTACTGTTCCTGCCGCAGGAATTCCATATATGTAACATGGTTCAAGAGTAGATGAACCGTCCCAGCCTGCTAAATAAGCACTTCTCGCTACACGCAGTCCGCCGAATTCTGCGACTCTTCTTGCTCCGAAGTCATAGAGCTTTGCTCTTTTAGCATCAGTTTTTGCTGCGATGTAGTACTGCGAGGCTATCGTTGCCCATATAGTTTCTGCTGTTATGCTGTTCAGTACGGCTGCTTCTATGAGCTGCGTCTGCCAGTGAGGGCCGCTTACATATCCGACAGGTTCTCCGGGAAAAGCCAGTTCGCCTTCTGGAATGAATTCAAAACTCAAATCCCATTTAGGATTGCTTAGGAATTCTATGAACTCTTTTTCAAAAATTTTTTCTCCGGTTGCAGCAGTAACGGAAGCTAACCACTCTTGTTGGTCTTTTGATATATGCCAGTTGTTGAACCATTTAAAAAACGAAGCTATTCCGGACACTACAAAATACGGTACTATAGTTGTTGCTGTTGAAATGGGCTGTCTAAAGAAAATTTCAGACTTGCTGCGTCTTTCCAAGTCGCCGGCTCTCCACGCAGTTTGTGCCATAGTAAAAGCATATAAATCCACAAACAGTCCGCTTATTTTATCAAACATAATTTTTCCCTTTAAGAAAACTTATTATTCCTGTTAAACCCATTAGGTGCCATTTTGCCGGTACCGGCTCTTGTGCCTTTCCACGCTCTTATGTCGGTTTCTGTTCTTGTTCTTTCGCCGGATTTCCAAGTAAGCCCGTCCGCTAGGTTAAATGTTTTGACATCGGATAATTCTCCTCCGCTGTATTTCTGTAAGGTTATACCTTTGCCTTTTGTCATTTCAGGCAGTTCGTTTGCCGGGAACAACAACAGTTTCCTGTTATTGCCTATTACCGCTATAGTGTCTCCTTCAACAGGAGCGCACGCTCTTGCAGCGTACTTTTCGCCTGCGTTCAGAATCTGTTTTCCGTGCTTTGTTTGGGCAATTAAATCTTCGCTTTTCACTATGAATCCTTTGCCTTCGTTCGAGGCTATTATAAATTTCTTTTCAGTCTCATAAACGTAAACGCCTATAATGTCTTCGTCTCCGCTGAGTTCTATCATAAGCCTTATGGGTTCTCCGAAGCCTCGTCCCGGCGGCAGCTTATCGCACGAGACCGTGTAAACTTTTCCGTTAGTCGCAAACACTAAAATCTTATCCGTTGTCTGCGCATTCAGTACAAAGCCGGCTTCGTCTCCTTCTTTATATTTCAGGCTATTCCGTATCTCTGCGTCTTCTGCAACGTGTCCCCGTATAGCGCGTATCCAGCCCTTATTCGATAATATTATCGTTATGTTCTCTTTTTCCACTACCGCTTCTATAGGAACTTCCGTCATCACTTGCGCATCGCTTATTGTTGTTCTTCTTGCTCCCAGTTTTGTGTTCTTGCCGTACTGCTTTTTCAGCTCCGTTATTTCTTGTTCTATGTATGCCCACCTGAGGTTCTCGTCCTTCAAGAGCTTCTTCAATTCCAGCCTCTTTTGAGACAGTTCTTTCTGCTCTCCTTTAATCTGCATCTCTTCCAGTTTTCTCAGACTCCTAAGCCTCATGTTCAGTATTGCGTCCGCCTGATTTTCCGTGAGGCTGAATGTTTTCATCAACACAGGCTTAGGTTCGTCTTGAGTTCTTATTATCTTAATTACCTTGTCCAGATTCAAAAACGCTGTCAAATAGCCTTCCAGTATTTCCAGCCTTGCTTCTATCTGCTGCAATTTATAGGTTGATTTTCTTACCAGCACTTCCTGCCTGTGCTCCAGATATGCCTTTAGCACCTCTTTCAGACTCATAACTCTCGGCACGCAGTTTTTATCCAGCACGTTCATGTTCAATGAAAACTTAGATTCGAGGTCGCATTGTCTGAACAGCGTTTCCATAAAGATTTTCGGATCTGCCGTTCTGCTTTTAGGAGTCAGTACTATTCTTATATCTTCTGCGGATTCGTCCATTATGTCTTCTAAGAGCGGCAGTTTTCTTGCTTGTATTAATTCCGCTATTTTTTCTATGAGTCTGGATTTCTGCACCTGATACGGTATTTCCGTTACTACTATCTGCCACATGCCTTGTTTCAGGTCTTCCTTGTGCCATCTGGCTCTGACTCTGAAACTTCCTTTTCCGGTATTATATGCCGATATTATGGACTCTTTTGATTCTACTAATTCTCCTCCTGTAGGAAAATCAGGACCGGCTATAAAGCTCATTAATTTTTCAGTTCCGGCATTCGGCGTGTTTATGAGGTATTTCAACGCATCGCACACTTCCGATAAATTGTGAGGAGGTATGCTGGTTGCCATTCCTACAGCTATACCATTAGACCCGTTCGCTATGAGATTAGGAAATCCTGCGGGCATGACTACAGGCTCTTCATCGCTGTTGTCATAGGTCTGGCGGAAGTCTACGGCGTTTTCGTCTATGCCTTCCAAAAGCAGCAATGCTATAGACGTAAGGCGCGCTTCCGTGTACCTCATGGCAGCCGCACTGTCTCCGTCTATGTTTCCGAAATTCCCTTGTCCTTCTACGAGAGGGTATCTCTGGCTGAAATCCTGCGCTAGCCTCACCATTGCATCGTATACTGCGGTGTCTCCGTGAGGGTGGAATTTACCTATCACGTCTCCTACGACTCTTGCGGATTTCTTCGGAGGCAGGCTGGGCTCCAGCTTCAAGCCTCGCATTGCGTATATGAGTCTTCTGTGCACGGGCTTAAGACCGTCTCTTACGTCCGGCAAAGCTCTGTCCATTATAGTGGAAAGCGCATACGACAGGTATCTTTCAGACAGCGCAGTCCTCAGCGTAGTATTCGTAGTATCCTGTTGTACCGTATCATTTTCTTGTGAGTTATCAGTGTTTTTGACCATATTTATCTCTTATAGGTTGCCAAGTAAATACAAATGGTTGTGGGTAAGCTACTTTTAAAAAAAGAAAATTAACTAATTATTTGATAAATAGCCTTATACTATGAATAATTTTTAAAATAAAGCCCATAGTACTGATTATGCTTAAATCTTTAGATATAGAGCAGTTTGTTATCATAGATAAATTGCACTTGGATTTCAACACTGGTTTGACTGTTTTAACAGGTGAAACTGGCGCAGGTAAGTCTATACTCTTGGACGCAGTAGGGCTTCTGTGGGGAGACGAAGCAAATACCGAGTCTGTCCGTCATGGTCAGGAAAAAGCAGTCGTAGAAGGCGTTTTTCAAATTCCGGAAAAGAATCCGGTATGGGAAGTACTGGCAGGGCACGGAATACCTTTTGACAAGGCAAAAGGAACTATCAACATCAAAAGAGTCACGCCCAGAGCCGGAACCGGCGAGGCTTCTGTCAATTCTATTTTGGTAGATACGGATATCCTTAAACGAATAGGGCGGATATTGGGCGAAATTCACGGACAGTTTGCCAACCAGAGTCTGCTGGGCTCCGAGAATCAGCTCAATCTTCTGGATTTGTCCGCTGATTTTCCAAAGGAGCTGCTGACTAATGTTGCTGCTGCTCTTAAGCATTTCAAAGAGATTACCGCAGCTCTTGAAGATGAAAACACTTTCCTTGCGAGACACGCTCACGAACTAAGACAGACTGATGAACTGGTCGGAAAATTCGAACGTCTCGGTATGCGTCAGAATTTCTATGAGGACTGTGTGGCGGAACATGCAAGACTGGTCATTGCCAAAGAAACAGGCGAGGCTTTTCAAGCCATATTGTCTCAGCTCATAGCAGGCAACGGCGCATTAAAGGCTCTTAAGGCCGCTAATGACATTCTGGCCAGAACTCAGAATCTCGAGCGGGAAAAAATGGTGAATCTGGCGGAGTTTCTTGCAGTTGCTTCACAAAACACCAGCGATGCCGTTGATGAGATGGAGCGTCTTGCTCCTGAATACGATATTGATATTAAGCCTATTAATCACTATGCGGAAATCATAAAAACTCTTGAAGAAATCGCAGAGAAAGCAGAGCTGACCACAGATAAGCTCTTTGATTACTACCAAGAGATGAGTGCCAAACTAAAACGCATTAGGGGGGGCAGAGAGAAAATCGCAGAGCTTACCGAAGAACTCACGAAAGCCAGAAATGCGTATATACATCACTCGCATATCCTCAGCGATGCCAGAGTCATAGCAGGTCAGAAACTCGGCAAGGCTATTACTCAAGAGCTGCCTCCTTTGAAACTCATGAAGGCGGAGTTTGCTGTTGATGTCGTAGAACGTCAGGATATTCCTTGGACAGAGAAAGGGCTTAACGTTGTAACGTTTATGGCTAAGATGAACCAAGGTTCTCCTATGTCTCCTATATCTGAGACAGCATCGGGAGGTGAAATCGCCCGTCTTGTTCTTGCTCTTAAAGTCGTTCTTCAGGACGTTCAGTCTATTCCTACGCTGGTGTTCGACGAAGTCGATACGGGTATTGGCGGCGCAGCGGCTGCTGCCGTGGGTGAAAGGCTTGCTTTGCTTTCCAGCAATACGCAGGTTCTGGTTATTACTCACAGTCCGCAGGTGGCGTCCAGAGGAGAAACGCATCTTCATGTAAGCAAGCGTCCGGAAGGCACTACTACGCTGTCTTCTGTGGGCATTCTTTCAGAGAACCAGCGTATTGATGAAATCTCGAGAATGCTTGCGGGTGAGGTTGTTACGTCCGAAGCTAATGCTGCCGCTAGGAGCCTTATTAAAGAAGCCCGCGAATTCGCTGCCGAGAGACGTAAGCAATTAGGAATTAGGAATGAGGAGTGAGGAAATAAAAAAATGTAGAATAATTTTTCTCAGATAATTTTCCATTTTACATTTTCAATTTTCCATTCTAAGCTCTAAATTCTACATTTCAAAGAGGGCCTTATGAAATACCCAACGAAATCAATATCTTGCCTCCCCCTGCCCGACCACCAAAATAGTACTATCGTAGGGCGAGATGGGTTTAAGATATTGATGTCGTTGGGTACTTCATAAGGCCCTCTTGGAAATGTATAAATAAGAGCTTAGAATGGAAAATTGAAAATGTAAAATGGAAAATTATCTGAGAAAAATTATTCTACAT